>WBZP01000275.1_pt1 | contig 70819 bp, 78 predicted proteins | sample 5204301 | NCBI WGS metagenome assembly WBZP01 (sample SAMN12412401, study PRJNA552823) | activated sludge metagenome | isolation source: activated sludge from nitrification reactor of wastewater treatment plant... | place: USA: Pennsylvania | collected 2017 | reverse complement strand
TTTACTTACCACTTAACTTATAGATTTCGTACGGCAGTTGGCAAAAACTCATATTTAGTTCTTCTAAGCTACTGTTATCTACATATTTGGCTGGAGCGTATACAGTAATGTGCTTGCTTGTACCGCTGTTGGCATGCAATTCTTCTGCTTCTTTTAGGGTAAACTTATAATCTTTTAACCATGTAAGGTCCGGCTTATAAAATACGAATATAGCGTGGGTTTCGTTTTTGCCGGCAAAATATTTTTCTGCATTTGCTTTTTTATCATCAAATTCTTCGCCGGTAGTGGTGTAGTAAACATATCTGGCCATTTCTTGCCAGTTTGGTAATTTGTTACCAGCCAGTAGGTTATTAAGCTGTATTGGGTCGCCTAGTTCAAAATAACTAAATGTACCGCCCAGGCCCTCTTTAACAAGCGGGTTTTTGGCTGTTGGCACGCCTTTTATTACCCGCCTTACCCGTTCTGCGGTAATATTGTTAGCGTAACCTTCCATTTCTACGAGTATAAATTTGCGGTTGCCGCCATCTTCTTTGTTAAGTTCTAATACAGCTTGTGCTGTTGTGCCGGACCCAGCAAATGAGTCTAAAACAATAGAATCTTTATTTGCAACCAATCTTATAAGATTTTTTATTAATAAACTCGGCTTAGGCGTATCAAATGCTATCTTCTCTTGTTCGAAGAATATTTCTTTAATCTCCTTCTTTGATAAATCTGTATGACCAAAATCTTTGTACAATAATAATGACGATGCTTTTCTGCCCTGCTTAACTTCAGATAAAAATTGCTTTACACTTGGAAATGAATTACCTTCTTTTCCAAAATAAATTCTATTATCTTTAATTAATTCTAACATTTTAGCCTTTGAATAAGACCAGTGCTTACCTACTGGTACATTAAACTTCTTTCCTGTCGGACTTTCTATTTCATAACGCCCTTCTTTTCTATCTTCGTTTGCCACCATATCACCTGGCTTCCAAACGCCACGTAAGTCATTATCTGGATTTTTAAATCTTGCATTCATCTCTTTTGAACGAGGTAACAGTTTTATTACTGTTCTGTCTATGTTTTTAGCGTAACAAACGACAAACTCGTAATCATTAGAAAAATATGTAGACTGGTTTTTAGGTGAATATACCTTCTGCCAACCAAGCTGTGATATAAAATTGTCTTCATTAAAAACATCATCCATTATATTTCTTAAGTGATGCACTTCATTTTCGTCTATGCTAACAAAAATAACACCTTCTTCGCTTAAAAGTTCTCGCAATAACTTTAATCGGGGCAGCATCATGCACAGCCATTTATCATGGCGGGTAAAATCTTCGCCCTCTTTGCCAACTACTTGACCTATCCAGTCTTTAATTATTGGGCTGTTTACTTTGTCGTTATACACCCAAGCCTCGTTGCCGGTGTTATAGGGCGGGTCTATGTAAATACATTTAACCTTGCCGGCATAAGTGGGCAAAAGCGCTTTTAGAGCTAGCAAATTATCGCCCTGCACTATTAGGTTGTCGTTTAGGCTAATTTTATCTGTAAGGCTGTTCTTTTTGTTTGGCACTAATTGGTGGTGCGGTACAGCCAAATGATGATACTGCACTGCACTCTTGCCCTTAAATTCTAAAGTTGGCATATTTGTATGTTCCCCTTTGTGTTATATTTTAACCCCCGCAATATAAATTGCATAGCCGTAATAAACAATAAACATACCTTTACAGCTTTACTAGGCGTTCATAAATAATTAAACTGGCAGTAAAAAGCTATCTGTTCATCCACATAGCGGCGCTAATTTCGAAATCCGAATATTGACCTGCTATGTTTTCGGCAAAGTACTTGCCTGCTTGAGCCTCTGCCTGTTCTTGGGTCAAAGCTGCATCTAGGTTGTCTAACATATGAAAATATTCGGCAACTTTATTTAAAAGCTCTTGGTTAACAATAGAGTCGTGCTCTATGTGCGGTTTACTTGTAGATTCACCGTTGTTGGTTTTCATATAATTTATAATACTACTTCTTTAACAAATACAAGTTTAATAAACAATAAAATTTAGCATGGAAAAAGCCCTTGCGTTAACTTAATAACGAAGGGCTGGTTTGCAAATGAGCGGGCTTGGGCTAGCCTTACACCCATAAGCTATTTGCGCAATGATGACTTTTTGGCTGGTTGGCCAAATAACATCTTTAGGGCTTGCGCACCCGGCAACACCTTTTGCCTGGTTGCTGTTCCGGGGTTACTGCCCGTTCAGTTTATAGCTATTTTGCCGGCTAAGACAACAACCAAACAAGCATAGCTACAAATCCAATGATGGTTCCAAGAAGGATACCCCATCCCATCATCGGGCCGGCGCCGTTCATACAATCACCTCCTTTTTTGTTGGTTTACGGCTTTCTATTTACTAACAGTAAGTATTAACAAGTAAAAAGCCGCAAATTTAGTACGGTAATACTGGAAAAACCAGCTCATATATTATAGCACAAAAAAATAAAAATAGCAAGTTTTTTAACACATGGGCGGTAAGATTTTCTTTTTATTTGATAGAATGGTTCTTATTATGAAAATTGCTATACAAGGCATTGCTGGGTCTTTTCATCATGAAGCCGCTAACCATTTTTTTAAAAACGAAAAAATAAAATTAATTGGTTGCGATGATTTTAAAACTGTATTTGAACAACTTAAGGAAAATAATGCTGATTATGGTGTTGTGGCTATTGAGAATACAAATTTTGGATCTATAAATGAAGTTTATGATTTGTTGGAAAAATACAATAAAAAACTGAAAATTATTAACGAGCTTCCTTTAAAAATAAGCCAACAGTTAATTACGAATAAAACAGCCAGAGTTTCAGATATTAAAGTAGTATATTCGCACCCAGTGGCATTAGGGCAGTGTTCTAAGTTTTTGCAACAAAATTTACCGAATGCAAAATTAGTCGTTTCGGTAGATACGGCTGCTTCTGTAAAAGATTTAGAAATAATGCCAGAAGTTTGTGCGGCTATTGGTAGTAAAACGGCCGCCAAGCTATACGGCAGAAAAATAATAGCGAGGAACATAGAAAATAATCACAACAATTACACTAGATTTTTACTAATTGTCAAGAAGTCATTAAATAACATAATTGGGGCTAATAAATATTCTGTTGTAGTAGACTTAACACACGAAAAAGGATCATTAGCGCGCCTGTTGAGTGATATGAGCGAAAGAGGCTTTAATTTAACCAAAATACAATCAAGGCCTTATGAAAACAAACCTTGGCAATACAAATTTTATATAGATTTTATAGATACGCTTGCGAAAGATAATTTAGAAGAACTATTTGAAAAAAATCATGCTAAGTATAAAATTTTAGGACTTTATCCGGCAATAATCGGATAAAAGTAACATTTTATATATACTTAATATTAAATGGATATATCATACGGATCTTTCACCGGCTTATTAGCTTTAAATTTTGCACTTATAGATATTGGGTTAAAGATAATCGCCTTGGTGATTATTCCAAACAACAGAAAGCCTTCTTCTGCAACGGCTTGGTTACTGGCGATATTCTTTATTCCGCTTATAGGACTACCTTTGTTCTTTTTGCTAGGTAATAGTGTTTTGTCTAAGCCCAGGACCAAGAAACAAGCCGAAATCACTAAAGAATATGGTAGAGCTTTTGAGCTTGACTCTAAGCCCGATAACGTTCAAATAGATGAGTCTTTTCAATCTAGTTCTAACTTAAATTTTAACTTAACTAATTTGCCTGTTGTGTCCGCTACCAGTTACGAGCTAATAGAACAGTACAACCAATTATTTAAGAAACTAATAACAGAAGTTAAAAAGGCAAGAAAAAGTATATGGCTAGAGTTTTATATTATTACTTACGATAAGGCAACGGCGGAACTACTGGGCGAACTTGCCCTAGCCCGAGACCGAGGCGTAGATGTTAGGGTTATATATGACCACCTTGGTAGTTGGATGTATCCGGGCTATAAAGAAATGAAAGATTTTTTCAAAAAAAGAAAAATAAACGCCCAAGCCTCCTTGCCTGTTAAGTTATTTAGTAGTAGATATTTCCAGCGCCCAGACCTAAGGAACCACCGCAAAATTGCGGTAATAGATGGCCGAATAGGCTTTATGGGCTCGCAGAATATTATTGATAAAACTTACGATAAATCTAAAAATATAAGAAAAGGCCTAAGCTGGAAAGAATTAATGGTGCGGCTTGAGGGGCCAATAGTTCGGCAGCTAGAGCTAGTTTTTGCAAACGATTGGTATGCTGAAACAAATGAGCATTTATTTAAGGAAGAAAAGCCCCTAAAGGTTTCAAACAGTAATAAAAAACTGCTCTGCCAATTAATTCCGAGTGGCCCGGGATACGCAACGGAAAACAATTTAAAGGCTTTTAATAATTTGCTATATAACGCTCGAAAAAAAGCTGTCATTACAAGCCCGTATTTTGTGCCAGATGAATCTATGCTTGGTGCAATAACCACAGCGGCAGAAAGAGGTGTTGAAGTTACATTGTTTGTATCTGAAATTGGTGATCAGTTTTTTGTATATCATGCTCAAAGATCTTACTACGAAAGATTAATGCAAAGCGGAATTAACATATATATGTATAAATCTCCGACTGTTCTACACTCAAAACATATGACTATAGATGACGATATCGCTGTTGTTGGATCTAGTAATATGGATATTCGTTCCCTAGAGCTTAATCAAGAAGTTTCATTGCTAGTCAAAAGCAAAAGTTTTGTTAAGCAAATGAGACAAGTCGAGGCATCTTATTTAAGAAAGAGTAAAAAATTAAATTACAATAAGTGGATGAAAAGACATTATAGCCAAAAAATTGTTGATAATTTAGCAAGACTAACATCGGGGCTACAATAATGGCATTTTATATTTCTGATAATGATTTCGAAACAATTGTTAAGCAGTCAATAGAAAATATTCCAAGTGTATATAAAGACAACTTAGAAAGTGTTGGTTTTTTTGTAGAAGAAGAGCCTACCAAAGAACAGTCGAAAAAATTAAAACTAAGGCCCTGTGATAGCTTATTCGGACTTTTTGAAGGTGTTCCCAAAACCGAGAATGATGGCGGATATGCCCTTACCTTGCCGAGTAAAATAACTATTTTTAAAAAAGCACATGAAATGAATTCAAATAATTTAGAAGATCTTAAGGCTCAGGTTAATGATAGTGTTTGGCACGAAGTGGCTCATTATTACGGCTTAAGCCACGCCGACATGGCTAAAATTAAACGAAATTAACTTTGTGATTATGTTGCATTTTTGTTAATATAATATTTAAGAAATGTTGCAAAATAAATCTAAAGAGAGCGTTTATTCTAACGGACTCCGTAAAGGAGTGTGTTAATGTTTTTGAGCCAATTTGCGTCTGAACAAACAGTTCCTCTTAGCGCAGAAACTGTCCTAACAATTGGCAACTTTCCCATTACCAATAGCATGTTAATGGGCGTACTTGTCGGTGTGATAATTATGATAACTTTTGGTGCATTGGCCTTGTACATAAAGGCCCGCCCAGATTCAAAATTTGCATTTACCTTAGAAATGCTAACTTTGTTTGTGTTAGATGCGGTCAGAAATAACTTCGGCGGCGACGATAAAAAGGCTCGGAAGTTTCTTCCTCTTTTTGTGGCATTCTTTACTTTTATTCTAATAAATAATCTCGCCGGACTCCTACCCGGTATGGGTGGTTCTATATATGTTGAAAGCGAAGGTATTAGGGCCGCGCTGTTGAGGCCTTTTACTACAGACCTTAATGGAACGCTTGCTCTAGCTTTTATTGCAATAGGCACAGTTCAGGTATATGCCATTAAAGAAAGAGGTCTCTTTGGGCATATAAAGCATTATTTTAGTTTGATGACTCCTTGGTGGAATCCTATGAATTTTTTCATTGGAGCCATAGAAGTAATGAGCGAACTTGTAAGGTTATTAACACTAGCATTAAGGCTTTTTGGTGTTATTTATGCAGGAGAGGTTCTATTACATGTTATTACCGGCCTAGCTGGCAATTTTGCTCCGATTGCAATTATTCCATTTATTTTACTAGAGATATTTTTCTCATTAATTCAGGCATATTTGTTCATAATGTTATCATCGGTTTATTTGGCCATGGGAACGACTCACGACGAAGATCACGAGTCGGATCATGATAAAAAAGTTAATAAAGAACCCAAAAGAGTTGTAACGGCTCAGGCGGGTTGATAAATAAGGAGTAATAATGGAAATAACACCAGAACTAGTAAAAGGAATAACAATTGCAATTGGTGCGATTGGCCCAGCGATTGGCCTAGGCTTAATAGGCTCAGCAGCCGTAAATTCGGTTGGTCGTAACCCAGAAGCCCAAAGCAAAGTTTTGACTATGGCTCTTGTAATGGCTGGTTTAGTTGATGCAATCATGGTTTTTGTACTATTAATTGTTTTCACAACAAGCTAAAGGATTTTGAATAGTAAATGGTATATATATTTGCATCAGAATCTGCTGAACAAGCTAGCGAAGGCGGTATTTCTGCCCTTGGCCTAGACTTAAAAGCTTTTATTTTTCAGCTAATTTCGTTTGCAATTATAGTTTTCTTTTTAAATAAGTTTGTTTTTTCTAAGGTATTCAAAGTCATTGATGAAAGAAAGCAAGAAATTGAAGCCGGCTTAGAGAGATCTAACCTTGCGACAAAAGAGCTGGAAAAAGCAGGCGATAAAGCCGAACAACTACTAAAAGAAGCTAGGGCCGAAGCCGATAACTTACTACACAGTGCTCATGAAGACGCTTCTGCGCTTTTGAAATCTACAGAAGAAAAAGCAGCTCTTAAGGCAGAAAAAATAGTTTCAGAGGCAAAAGAGCAACTAAAAGTTGAGGTAGACAAAGCCAAGGTAGAGCTAAAAAAAGAGAACGCAAAATTAGTTGCAAAGGTCACAGAAGAGATTATTGGCGAAAAACTAACAGATCAAAAAGATCAAGATTTAATTAAAAAGGCCTTGAAATAACATGGTATCTCGTACGAAAGCAGCCGAATACTTGGCTAATCAGCTTATCTCTGGAAACAGAGAAGAAGCTATTGCTTCGGTGGCCTACTGGCTTAAAGACAACGGCAAAATTAATGAGCTTCCCTATTTAATTAAGGATGCAACAAATTATTTAGCAATAAATAATGGCTATTATTTTGTCGTAGTCACAACTGCTAAGCCTTTAGGTGGTGACCAGCAGATGCAAATCTCAGACTCTATAAAACAAAAGTATGAGATTAATGAGATTGAAACATTGTTTTTGGTTGATGATTCGTTAATTGGTGGCATTAAAATAGAGTTCCCAAATGGGGTGCTTGACGCTAGCGTACGAGGTAAATTGAATAAGTTAATAGAAAATATAGTTTAAGGGGAAATTCAAGTGAGTAGTATTAATGTTAAAGATTTAAGCAAAGAACTGGAAAATGCCATTTCTGGCTTGGGACAAAAAGGAGATTTTGAGTCTACCGGAATTGTTACCAGAGTAAGTGATGGTATTGTTTGGGTGTACGGCCTAAAAGAATGTGGATATAGTGACATTATAGAAATTGAAGTAAAAGGAGCCTCCCCTGCTCGTGCTTTTGCTTTGAATTTGAACGAGGATGAAATTGGCGCAGTACTACTTGACAGTGAGGTTGGAGTAAGGGCTGGAGCTAAAGCAGTTTTAACTGGCAAGCCACTAGAAGTACCTGTCGGTGATGAGCTTCTTGGTAGGGTTGTTGATCCTCTTGGTAGACCCCTTGATGGTCTTGGACCGATAAAAGCAACCAAAACTGGCCTTATTGAAAAATTAGCACCCGGCGTCATGGCCCGTAAAGGGGTACATGAACCATTGGCTACAGGAATAATGGCCGTAGATACAATGGTACCCATTGGCCGAGGGCAAAGAGAGTTAATTATTGGTGATAGGCAGACTGGTAAGACTGCTATTGCTATTGACACTATGATAAATCAGGCAAGGCAAAAAACTGGCGTGTACAATATATTTGTTGCAGTTGGACAAAAGAAAGCTAAGGTTGCTGCTTTGGTTGATAGGCTAAAAACAGAGGGAGTCATGGAACAGACCATAGTTGTTGCGACTAGTCCATCGGATCCGGCAAGCCTACTTTACCTAGCGCCATATTCTGGAACTGCAATGGGCGAATATTTCCGCGATAACGGCAAGCACGCTCTTATAATTTATGATGATTTATCCAAGCATGCTGTTGCTTACAGGCAAATGTCACTTCTTCTAAAACGCCCACCAGGTCGCGAAGCTTACCCGGGCGATGTATTTTATTTGCATTCAAGATTACTTGAAAGAGCCGCTAAATTATCTGATGAACTGGGTGCCGGAAGCTTAACTGCATTACCCATCATTGAAACTCAAGCTGGTGATGTAAGCGCATATATTCCAACAAATGTGATTTCCATCACAGATGGTCAGATATATCTAGAGACTAACCTATTTCATCAAGGTATTAGGCCAGCAATTTCTGTTGGACTAAGCGTTAGTCGTGTTGGTGGGGCTGCTCAGACTAAAGCTACTAAAAGCGTTGCCGGAACTTTAAGGCTAGAACTTGCTCAGTTCCGCGAACTAGCAAGCTTTGCTCAATTTGCCAGTGATTTAGATGAAGACACCAAGAAAAGAATTGCCAGAGGAAGATTATTAACTGAAGTATTAAAACAGAAACAATATCAGCCCTTAAGCGTTGGCGAGCAAGTTGTGATTCTTCTTGGGGCTACTAGTGGTCATTTTGATAATTTACTTGATAGCGTTATCCAAAATGCTGCTCATCAGCTTGTTAACGATTTTAAAAAATCTCACAACAAAGAATTTTTGAGTATAAATGATGGTAATAAGCCTGAAGAAAAAACAATTACGGCTATTAGTAAACTTGCTGAGAAAATTGCAAAATCTTTCGGAGAGGAAAAAGCGTAGGTTGATATGGCATCGCGGCAAGCAATAAAAAATAGAATTAAATCTGTTTCTAACACTAAACAGATTACAAAAGCTATGCAGCTGGTTGCCGCTAGTAAACTTAAAAAAGCTCAAGATTCGGCCATTGCCCCACGAGACTATTTAACTGAAGCAAAAAATCTTGTAGAAGAACTAGCTGCTACTACTGCTGTCAAAGGCTCCAAATTATTCGAAAAAAATAACTCTGAAGTAACCTTAACCATAGTCGTTAGTAGCGACCGTGGGTTGGCTGGGGCTTATAACAGTAATGTCGTGAGAGCGATGGTTAAACACTTAAAAGATGGCTCTACTAAACACAAAATTATAAGTATTGGTCGTTACGCTTCCCTTTTCGTTGCTAAGATTAATGGACCTGACGACCAATACAATATAGAAGAGGTAGAAGAAATTGCAGCTTATCCTATTGGTAGTGCTTCTGTTGATCAGGAATTATCTATTCCAATTTTACAAGAAGCAGTAGAATTATTTACTGCCAATAAAGTTGGTGAGGTATTTGTTATTTATACTGAATTTAATTCTACAGTTAAGCAAACAGTAAAAGTCGAAAAACTACTTCCCTTAGAGCCAGCCTCGGGCAACGCAGTGAAGTTGCAAAAAACAACTGAGCCTAGTGGACCTGAAATTGTCGATTTTGTGGCCAATAGGTATTTAGAAGCAGCATTAACTCAGTATATTTTAGAGTCACTAGCCTCAGAACATGCATCACGGATGTTGGCTATGAAAAATGCAACAGACAATGCCGCAGATCTTATAGATGACCTTACCTTGGCTTCAAATAATGCTAGACAGGCCGCAATTACCCAAGAACTCGCCGAAATCAGCGCAGGAGCAGCAGCGGTAAATTAAGGAATTATTATGTCATATAAAGAAATACCAAACCACAGACTTCTACCAAGGACAGTTATTGAGCAGTACTGCAATGGCTTGGGCTATCAGGTAGATAAAGACAGTTATCCGTTAGAATTGATTGCAGATTATGAATATTACACCGAAAAGCCTCATATGTTGTCGCAGTATGTTGTAAAAAAATGGTACGAACAAGGTTTGTTAAATAGCTACGCGGAACACGCAAATTTAGAATTAGTTAATAGGAGATAAAATGGCACAATTAGCAGTAGATCAAAAAGGAAAAATAACCCAGGTAGTCGGGGTTGTTGTTGATGCAGAGTTTGCGGGTGGTGACTTGCCTGCCATAAACGATGCATTAATCATTGAAAAAGGTTCAGAAAAAATATATCTAGAAGTAGCCCAGCATTTGAATGAAAAAACTGTTCGTTCTGTTGCGCTAAGTAGCACGGATGGCTTAAAAAGAGGCGAAGAAGTAATTGCGACAGGCGCGCCCATTACCATTCCCGTTGGAGACGAAACAATAGCAAGAATGTTTAATGTTGTTGGTGAGGCAATAGACGGAAAAGGAGCTGTAAAGGCCAAAAACACAGCTAGTATTCACCGCGAGGCCCCTACCCTAGATGAGCAAAGCGGAAAAATTGAAATTTTAGAGACTGGAATTAAAGTTATTGACCTGATTTGTCCAATTACAAAAGGTGGAAAAGTTGGCTTATTTGGTGGTGCTGGCGTCGGTAAGACAGTTCTAATTACCGAGCTAATCAACAATATTGCCAAATATCACAGTGGTAACTCTGTATTTGCTGGCGTGGGTGAAAGAACCCGCGAAGGTAACGACCTATACAACGAAATGGAAGAAAGCGGCGTACTAGATAAAACCAGTTTAGTCTTTGGACAAATGAACGAGCCGCCTGGAGCTCGTCTGCGTGTTGGGCTTACTGGTTTGACGTTAGCCGAGGGCTTTAGGGATCAAGGTAAAGATGTTCTACTGTTTATTGATAATATATTTAGGTTTACTCAGGCTGGAGCTGAGGTTTCTGCCCTTCTTGGTCGACTGCCTAGTGCCGTTGGCTACCAACCTAATTTGCAACAAGAAATGGGCGAATTGCAGGAAAGAATCACTAGTACAAAGACTGGTTCAATTACATCTGTGCAAGCTGTCTATGTACCGGCAGATGATTTAACCGATCCTGCGCCGGCAACTACCTTTTCTCATTTAGATTCAACCATTGTGCTTTCTAGGGCATTAACTGAACTTGGGCTTTACCCCGCTGTTGATCCTCTTGACAGTAGTTCAACAATCTTGGATCCAGAAATTGTTGGCGAGGAACACTACAACACAGCAAGAGAAGTTCAAAGAATTTTACAGAGATACAAAGATCTTCAGGATATAATTGCTATCTTGGGTATGGAGGAGCTTTCGGACGAAGATAAGCAGACGGTAGCTAGGGCTAGAAGAATCCAAAGATTTTTAACTCAGCCATTCCATGTTGCCGAGGTGTTTACCAATTCACCCGGTAAATATGTCAAGCTCTCTGAAACTATTGAAGGATTTAAGCAAATTTTAGCTGGTGATCATGACGATAAGCCTGAATCCGCTTTTTACCTTAAAGGCTCAATTAAGGATGTAAAATAATGCAAACAAAGCTGTTAACTATGTCTGGTTCTTTGTACGATAATCAGGCCAAAGAAATTCAGCTTAGAACTCCAGAGGGCGATATGGCAATTTTAGCCGGTCATGAACCCTTTTTGGCCATTGTTGAACCTGGGCCCCTAACAATTATTAATGAAGATAACAGCGATGAGCTATATTCAGTATTTGGCGGTTTAGTTTCTGTTAACGAAAATAATGAAGTAAAAATTCTAGTTGATGAAGCTGATCACCATGATAATTTGATTGTCGATGAAATAGAACAAGCCATAGAACTTGCTAAGGAACTTAAAGAAGCCGCCAAAGACAGGCAGTCTTTGTATCAGGCACAAAAACTTATTGATAGACACACTGTGCGTCTTAATGTCGCCAAAATTCGCCGTCGAAACAAGAGATAATTTTTTCTTTATTATTTTTTCTAAAAGAGTATAATATTAGAGTTTTGTAAAAATAATAAGGTAAATTTTATATGGAGAAAAATATGGCACTCTCTGTTTTTGCTGGTGAAACCGAGCAAAAAGTTCAACCCGCGCAATACATAGGTAATTTAAACAAAATAGGTCTAGGCCAAGAGAATGGTGGCATTACAAGCAATCTAACTGAGCAAGATTTCGGTACATATGCCGAAGCTATCAGTTTTGCTGTTGCAGAGATAGACGACAAGAGTCATATAGCTTGCATAGATGGAAGATGTACGGTTTGCCAAATTAACGGTGAAAGTGAAGCTGTACGATCTCGAATAGCCGGAGGAATATTATCTTACAATATAGGAGCCTTGCTATCGGATGTTTCGCTTTCTAAGTCTTTGAGCGAAACAGATTCTATAATGCAACAAATGAATGAAATTGAAAAATTCGCATTAAATACCATAGGCATTAAATGTTCTTCTCATGAGGGAGGTTGTGGTGCGGCAAATGGCTTAATTGATCATTTGAAAGTTGTAAATTCTGCCAGTATCGAAGCGTCAACAGAAGCAGTACTTGAACTAGCTTCAGATAATTTTAAAACGTCTTATGATGCTAATGCCTACGAGGTTGTATCAGAAAATGCTACTAAACTAGCAAAAGACCTTGAAAGCCAACATTGGCAAGGAAATGATTTTGTTAATCATGCTAGCTCTGAAGAACCTGGAGGCGTTGAGAAGCTTGAAAGTGATGCTAGCCATAATTTTAATGGTCACAAAGAACAATCAATTATATTAGTAACTGGTAATAAGACTATTAGTAAAAGAAAATTGCTTGAACTTGGGCTTGGACAGGCATTCGTTGTGAATTTAGATCTAATAAACGATATGGCAGTCAGTCTTTCTGGATTAGAAGGACAAAAAGGCTATTCAAAAGCCCTGCATGCACTTGTTGCGTATCAGTTAGCCGTAGCAAGTAATTTGTGCAATAAAAACATGCCAATGTTTATTGTGTAAACTAGCTTAAGCTTCTTGTTGTCAAATGATTAATCTTTGTCTATACTTACTGTATAAAACTTTAAACTAATAAAGGGGTATATTAGGTGGACGATTTTAAACCAAATAGAAGTGTTGATGGAATGGTTGGTGGCCAAGGTGTACCGCCAAAACAGCCTGAATCTGGTGAAGAAAATAACGCATACGTAGATCAGAACAATATGAATGATGATTTAACTGATCTTGGGCAAGTTGAAGGCCATAGCGAGGCAACGGCAAATGCCAGCACTCAGTCTCAGTCATACGGGGCAAATGACCTTCATATTACTGGCAATGGTAAAGATCCATCTAAAAAATGGAAGGTCATGACTATACTATTTGCAATATTATTTATTGCAGCAGCAGCGTTTGCTTACTACGAATACACACAGGTACAAGATTTACAGAAAAAGGTAGACTCTGCAAACAGCGAGGTTACTAAGCTCAAGGCAGAGCTAGAGAGTGTGAAGTATGACAGTACAGACAGTACCAATAAGCAAGATTTGCTTACTAAGCAAAATCAAGCTCTTACTGCCCTTTCTAAGCAATTGAAGACCGCTTGTGGTAATGCTTGTCGAGATATATCTTTAGAAATTAAAGTTAGTAATTAGACAATACTAGACTTTTAACTAGCGCTTCATATAAACTAAATAACAAGTTATATGAAGCAAACAGAAGTAAAAATCCCCAAAGGGCTAGTTCACCCATTATCTATAAATGGCTTAAATGGTCGTTTCCTCCGGATACCTAATAAAGATAAAAAGCGAAACATTTTAGTTGTGTACGGACATCATTCTTCAATAGAAAGGATGTTTGGTATTGTCGAGAATATCGCAGACCACGGTACTGTTACTATGCCAGATTTACCTGGTTTTGGGGGAATGGATAGTTTCTATAGCTTAGGTCAAAAACCAACATTAGATGATTATGCTGATTACTTGGCTACATTCATTAAGCTAAAGTTTCGCAGTGGTGATATATCAATAATGGGAATGAGCTTTGGTTTTGTTGTGGTGCTTAGGATGCTGCAAAAGTATCCTGATATAGCACGGAGGGTTAACTTTTTAGTAAGTATGGTTGGCTTTAGCGATAAGAGCGATTTTAAACTATCTGCCAAGAACCAGTTTTTGCTTCGTGTAATGGCAAGAACATTTAGATTAGGGTTGCCTGCATTTCTTTTTAGATATATTGGATTAAATAAATTTATTATCAACTTTGCCTACAGAATAAATGCCAAGAATCACCCAAAAATGAAAGATGCAGATAGAAATGAGCTTAAACGCAGAATCAAATTTGAGATATATTTGTGGCAAATTAACGACGTTCGGTCTTATATGACTACATTGCTGATGATGTTTACGCTCATTCAAAATCCTACAAAATTACCACTTATATTGCACACAGTATCCGTTAAAAACGATCAATATTTTAATGAAAAGCAAGTTATTGAAAATTTTAATAATATATTCTCTAAGGTTATAAATACTAAAATAAACCTAAAAAATCATGCCCCAACTGTAATAGATAACAAAGAAGATTCTAAAGTTTTTATTCCGGCCAGTATAAGAAAAGCTCTAGATAAGAGTTAAATGGTATAATTTAATTATGAAAATAGGCATAGTATGCCCCTATAACATGTTTCAGTTTGCGGGGGGTGTCCAGGATGTGGTTGTCCAGCTGCATAATCATCTCAAATTAAAAGGCCACCAAGTAAAAGTAATAACACCTAGACCAAGAAACCATAACTCCTCTGCCCCAGAAGACTACATACTTTTGGGACGTAGTGCAAAGGTCAATACAATGGCCACAATGGTAGATCTTGGGTTTGAAGCAGCAACTGACGAAATTGATAATATATTGGCGACTGAAAAATTTGATGTTATACATTTCCATGAGCCATGGGTTCCTCTCTTATCGCGACAGATTCTGGCTAGGTCTTCGGCTGTTAATGTTGCCACTTTTCACGCTAAAAGCCCCGACACCCTTATAAGCAAGTCCTTAATAAGCTCGGTAGTACCTTATACAAAATCTGTCCTTAAGTATTTAGATGCTCTAACGGCAGTTTCACCTGCTGCTAGCGAATATGTCAAAAATCTGACTGATAGACATATTGAAATTGTCCCAAACGGCATAGATCTTCAGAGATTTAAGAATAATGAGCAGAATTCAAATAAAAAGACTATTTTGTTTCTTGGCAGGCTAGAAAAAAGAAAAGGTTTAGAGTATTTGCTAGATGCCTATCAGATATTAAAGAACAAGCATCCAGAAGTAATACTTTCCATAGCCGGAAGCGGCGCAAAAAGAAAAAGCCTAGAAAAATATATAGAACAACGCAGCATAAAAGATGTTTCATTCCTTGGTTTCATTCCTGAGTCTGACAAGGTAAATTTAATGTCTAGTGCCACAGTCTACTGTTCCCCCGCTCCATACGGAGAAAGCTTTGGCATTGTTCTATTAGAGGCAATGGCCGTTGGGACGCCAGTGGTTGCCGGAAATAATGCTGGCTACGCTGGGGTAATGACAGGGAGTGGAATGCTTAGCCTGGTAAACCCTAGGTCTACTTTAGATTTAGCCCAGCGATTAGAAATAATGATCTATGATGAAGATGTAAGAAAGCTATGGAAAAAGTGGGCTGAAAAAGAAATTAATAAATATCGGTTTGAAAATATTGCAGACTCGTACGAAAAGGTTTATAAAAAGGCGCTTCAAGATAATGGCCTATAAAAAGTTAAAAATTGGTTTAATTCTAGATGACACTCTCGATACTACTGACGGAGTTCAGCAGTATGTTTTGTCATTAGGCGATTGGTTAAGCAACAAAGGACATGAGGTACATTATTTAGTAGGACAGACCACTCGCAAGGATATTGATAATGTTCATTCAATGGCCAAGAATATAAAAGTTAAATTTAACCAAAATAGACTAAGCATTCCTTTGCCAACTAGTAAAAGTTCCGTAAAGAAAAAATTAGAAGAACTTGATTTAGATATATTACATATTCAAATGCCCTATAGCCCTTTGTTTGCCGGGCGGGTTATTGATGCTTGTGGTGAAAAAACTAAAATTGTTGGTACTTTTCATATTGTCCCTGCCTCTAAACTCCATTACATTAGCTCCAAGGGATTAAGCTATTTAAATTATCGAACAAGTAAAAAATTCAGTAAAATAATTTGTGTTTCTACTGCCGCAGAGCAATTTGCCAAGGCTGCTTTTGGGTATGATTCAGTAGTAGTGCCCAATGTTGTTAATTTAGAAAAATTTTCCCATAAACCAATTAAAAGGAGTGTCCCTACAATAGTATTTTTAGGAAGATTAGTTGAGCGCAAGGGTTGCAAGCAGCTTTTAGACGCTCTAATGGTCCTGCAGGAAATATATCATGATAAATACACCGTAATTATTGCCGGTAAAGGGCCTCTTAAAACAGAACTTGAGATGTATTCTATTAAGAATAATATTAAAAATATTCGTTTTGTTGGCTTTGTTTCAGAAGCCCAAAAGCCGAAATTACTTGCCGGTGCCGATATTGCCGTTTTTCCAAGTACCGGTGGTGAAAGTTTTGGTATAGTTTTAATAGAAGCTATGGCTGCCGGTTCTAGGGTCATTTTAGGCGGTAATAATGAAGGCTATAGAACTGTTCTTGATGATTACCCTGATTTATTAATTGATCCAAATAACCCTCTTACTTTTGCTGAACGCATAAAATATTATCTAGAACACAAAGACGCTCGTGAAAGGGCTTATAATTGGGCACAGCAAGCTATTGAGCAGTATTCTGTAGAAAATGTTGGTAAAAAGATATTATCGATTTACAGAAAGGCAATCGATGGATAAAAAAGTACTGTATTTGACTATTGGAGCCGGTGGATTCATTGGCGGCTACTTGCCTGTTCTGTTATTCAATGCCAGTGGATTCGATTTATTTAGTATAATTGGCGGAATATTGGGTTCAATTATCGGACTGATTGTTGGAATAAAACTTATAAATAATTAATTGTGAATAAATCATTTAAATATACAATTCAATCTAGGCAGGCAGGTTCACTGGCTAGGGCTGGTACTATCTCTACGCCCCATGGCGAAATAAATACGCCTGCATTTATTGTTGTCGGGACAAAAGCAACTGTAAAGGCTTTAACACCTGAGCAAATAAGATCCACCGGCGCCCAGGCTGTGCTAGCTAACGCTTATCATTTATATTTGCAACCAGGAGATGAAACGGTTAATAAAGCTGGTGGTTTATCTAAATATATGAGCTGGGATGGCCCCACATTTACTGATAGCGGTGGTTTTCAGGTTCTAAGTCTTGGGGTTGGTTTCAAGAAAGTTATAACCATGGACGCTAAAGCAGATGAAAAATCCTCTACTGCTAAAAATGGAGAGAGATTAGCTAAGGTTGATGACGATGGTGTAACTTTTAAATCTCATATAGATGGTTCAATGCACAGATTCACTCCAGAAAAATCTATGCAGATACAACACAATATAGGAGCCGATATTATTTTTGCTTTTGATGAATGTACTTCTATTGCGCAGCCTTATTCTTATCAAAAAATGTCCTTAGACAGAACTCATGAATGGGCAGAAAGATGTATAAACGAACACCAAAAATTAACTAAAAAGCATTACGAAAAGCCCTATCAGGCTCTTTTTGGGGTTATTCAGGGCGCAAATTATGAGAATCTACGAATAGATGCTGCCGGTTATATGTCGAAACTGGAATTTGATGGCTATGGTATTGGCGGTGCTCTCGAAAAAGAGCGATTGGGTGAAATTGTAAAGTGGGTAAATGAAATTCTGCCCGAAAATAAGCCCCGTCACCTTCTGGGATTGAGTGAGCCAGATGATATATTTATAGGCATTGAAAACGGTGCTGATACTTTTGATTGCGTCTCTCCAGCCCGAATAGGAAGAAACGGTTCGCTATACACTGAAGATGGAAGATTTACAGTAAAAAATGCTCGATATGCTTTAGATTTTAGTCCTGTAGTCGAAGGCTGTGAGTGCTACACCTGCACCAACTACTCAAAAGCTTATCTTCATCATTTGTTCAAGGCCAAAGAAAGATTATCATCTACCTTAGCCACAATTCATAATGAGTTTTTTATTGTAAATTTAGTTGAGCAAATAAGACAAAGTATTATTGCTGGAACATTTTTTGAATTTAAAGATAATTGGCTAAAAAAGTACTACAAAACTAAACATCTAGCCTGAATGGATTAAAGTTAGTTTTAGTATCTAGGGCATCTTTATGTTCGGCATTTTTAAGCTTATTAATAATTAGGTAGCTTAAAGGCAAGAAAAGTACTTCTACAATTGTTTTAAATGCCCAGCCAATCAAAATATACTTTATCATATCCGATCCACTCATAAATCCGGTACCAGCAAAAGCTACAACTGCAAATATAGTTGTGTCTAGTAATTCACCTACTACTGTTGAACCTACCAACCTTATCCAAAGCTTTTCTTTACCGAATTTAGCTTTTAATTTTGCCAGTATAAATGCATTAACAAATTGTCCAACTAAAAATGCAATTAAACTAGCAATTACTATTCTTGGAACAAATCCAAGAATTGCATTCCAACTACTCTGGTTTGGCCAATCTGCTGAGGCTGGCAGCCAGCCTACAATTAAAAACGTTAGACTGGCAATAGCCATTACTGAAAATGCCGTCCATATTGCTCTTCTGGTGTATCGGTAGCCGTATACTTCGGTTAATATATCACCAAATATATATGTTAGCGGAAATAATATAGCCCCACCATCTGTTAAGAATCCATTTATATCAATTACTTTAACTGCACTTATGTTTGATATTAGAAGAAAGCTTACAAAAATGGCTAATATAATATCATAATACTTTGTTGGTTTTAAACTTTTGTTAATAAGCGACATTTAATTTTCCTCTTAAAAATAGCTTAATGTCACCTCAGCTTTTAATTATTTCGTAATTTATACTAGCAGACTACGTTTCTTTGTGCCAGATTTGGCCGTATTTAGAGTCGTTTATTCTAATACCTTGGCTGGCTAAAGTGTCCCGAATTGAGTCACTTAACTGCCAATTACTTTCAGATCTGGCTATTTTTCTTTTTTCTAGCAACGATTTATTTTCAGAAGATATATCTTTAGTATCAATGTCTAAACCTAAAAGCTTATTAATTGCATCTATAAATTCACTAAAATAATTTTCTTCGTTATCGTTAACACCGTATTTTTCGGCTAAATCTAAAGAATTTTCTATTACTGCTAGTGCGCCGGGCGTATCAAGGTCCTTATTTAAACATTCTTTTATTTTGTCTATAGATTCGAAAATTTTAACTCCGTTCTCATCGCCTTCTCTATTATTGAATAGTTTGGTCTGGTACAAGAGCGAGCTTATTCCTTTCCACCGCAATAGTCTGTTATGCGCTGATTCTAAGTTATCCCAACTAAAATTACTTTCTGTTCTATAATGACTTTGAAGCACAAACATTCTAAAATCTTCAGGGCTATAACCCTTTTCTTCTAAATCTTCTAAGGTAATAATATTGCCTAAGCTTTTACTTATTTTTGTTCCATTGACTAATAAGAAATTGTTATGTAGCCAGTAGTTGGAAAATGTTTGTCCGGTGGCTGCCTCGCTTTGGGCAATTTCGTTTGTATGATGCACGGGTATATGATCGATTCCGCCGGTGTGAATGTCTATGGTTTCTCCTAGTTTATCCATGGCCATAGCGCTACATTCAAGGTGCCAGCCAGGAAAACCAACTCCCCAGGGACTTTCCCATTCCATATCTCTTTTATGATCTTTGGGTGAGAATTTCCATAGGGCGAAATCACTTGGGTTTCTTTTTTCTGTGTTATATTCAACCCTAGCACCTTTTTTAATTTCTTCTAAATTTAGGTGGGCAAATTCAGCATATTTAGGAAATTTGGAAGTATCAAAGTAAATACCATCACTAATTTGGTAAGTATAGCCTTTAGCTTCAAGAGATTTAATAAGGTCAATTTGCTCTTGAATAAATTCAGTAGCTTTAGTGATATATTTTGGTTTTAGTAAATTCAGTTTATCCATGCCTTTCATAAAATAATCGGTATAAAAACTTGCAACTTCCCATGCCGTTTTACCCTCTCTTCTAGCGCCTTTTTCGAGCTTATCTTCGCCTTCGTCAGAGTCACTAACTAAATGGCCAACATCCGTTATATTCATCACCCTATCTACTGTATATCCGTCAGATAACAGAACTCTAACTAGAACATCCCATCTAATATAAGCTACCCAATTACCAATATGTAAATAATCATAAACTGTCGGACCGCAAGTATATAAATTCACTTCACCATTATTTAATGGTTGGAATTTTTCAATTTTTCTAGATTTTGTATTATAGATTTGCATGAGCTTATTTTAGCCTATCAATTATTTTATTAACCAGTTCGTATTTAAATTTCGTAAAATCTTCGTTAAAATTATCTATTCGAAAGCCAGCTGCATAAGGGTGGCCACCGCCGCCATAAGAACTGGCTATTTCACCTGCAATCTCTGTGCCCTGAGAGCATCTTAGGGCTACGGTAACTCTATTTTTATATCTTTTTATAGCTAGGGCAATTTGGACGCCCTCTATATTTAGCAGTTCGCTCATAATTAAAGGGCCAGGATTATACTGAGTTCCAATATCGTATAGTTCGGATTCGGGAATCACCGTTAAAGCAATTTTAGTGTCAAAATAGAACTCTGTTCTTTCCATTAGCTCGGCTTTATATCTAAAGACAGCTTCGCTCATTTTTGACAATTGCCTTCTTTTCTCTTCTAGCTCAGCCCGGCTTATTCCTAAGCTAAGAATTTCAGCAACATTTTTGTAGGTTTCGGGGCCTGCAATATCGCTAGTTAGGCCTAAACTATCAGACAATATACTTTGTAGAATTAGCTCACCAGATAATTTGTTAATCGAGAAATCAAGTTCTTTGGCAATACCATATATAACTTCTCCTGTTGAGGAATAGTCTGGATTATTAGAAACCACAGAAGCAAAGTCAATGTCACATTCAACATCTTTATGATGATCTAGAACCAACGAGGGTTTTGCTTTGACCCATGAAACCTCAGAAGATAGGTATAAATTCTCTAAAAGTGTCGAAGAGCTTGTATCTACAATAATTGATGCATCAAAATTCGAAGGAATATAATTATTAATTTTCTCCCATCCTGTAATAAATTTTAAGTAAGATGGCACCTCGACTGCGCAATAAATTACCGATTCTTTTCCTAAGGTCGATAAGATTTCATTAAGGGCTAAGGCAGAGGCTATAGAATCGCCATCTGGGTTATCTGCTTGTATAATTACAAACTTACTATGTTGATTGAAAAATTCTTGGATTTCTTTAATGTTTTTTATGGGTCGTTTCATAATAATGTTCTGCCTTCGAATGCCCTGGTTAGAGTGATTTGATCGGCATATTCAAGATCTAAACCTATTGGTAAACCTCGGGCTAGTCTAGATATTTTAGGAACTATATTTTCAAGTTCTTTTTGTAGGTAAATAGCGGTTGTTTCTCCTTCTACACTAGCATTGGTCGCCAAGATAACTTCATTTACTGAATCGCTAACTAAGCGCTTTTTAAGTTGTTCAATTTTTAAATTTTCAGGGTTAACGCCATCTATTGGGGAAATTAAACCGCCAAGAACATGATATGTACCTGTATATGAAGCAGTTTTTTCAATTGCTACTATATCGAAAGGTTCGGCAACGACTGCAACAATTTGCTTATCTCTTTTTGGGTCTGAGTAAAGCTCCGACACTTCTTCATTGGCATCTATAAGAGCGTTGGTAATTGGGCAATACTTAACTTGCTCCTTAAGATCTGCTATAGATTTACTAATTTTCTGTGCCTTAATTTGATCACTTTTAAGCAAATAAAATGCATACCTTTCTGCAGTTCTTGATCCGACTCCAGGAAGATTTTTAAGAGCATCAATTGCTTCTGTTAGTGCTTGCGGTAGCACTTTAGACATAAATATACCGTCTTATAGCCCTAAGTTACCCAAGCCACCTAGCATTGGTTGCATTTTCTCGGCAGCTATTTTTTGGCTTTTAGCAATAGCTTCTTTTACGGCTTCTTCAACCCATTTTTCAAGTTGGCCAATATCATCTAAATCAACAAATTCAGGGTCGATGTGAATTTTCTTGATTTTTTGTTCGCCTGTTATTTCAACTACCACCGCACCTTCTCCTGCCTCGGCTTCAATAATCATTTTTTGCAGTTCTTTTTGTAGTTTTCTTACTTTCATCAGCATTTTTGCTTGATCTAACTTACTCATTTTTACTCCTTACTATTGATTATATTTTATCATGTAAACAGATTTAGTTGTTGGCGAGTTGCTCCAAGCAACAAAATATCTTTCTAGTTGAAAAAACACACTGAAAGCAACTGCAATTACAACTAATGAAACACCTATTGTAAGCACTAGAGGATTCCTAGGAAAAATAGTTAACCATCGTTTCATTAACTCAATTAGACCTGCTATGAAAAATATATATAGAATAGGCAGGAATAACATTTGATAATTCAAATAATTTGCCGATAAACCGATAGTTAAGAAAAGTGTTATAAACGAAGAAAATATTAAAATTGATCTTCTGTGCCTGAATCTTCGAATAAAGTAAAATATTCCTAACAAGCTTAAAGCTGCTGTAAATATATCTAACAATGGCAAGTTACCAACCCAGGTGACAGAATTTAGCTGTGCATATAAATATATGCCCGTCAGCTGATATATCAAATGCAATATATATGCCCTAGGGCCGATAAAGCCTCCGTATATGCCAAGTAGCTCTTTTAGCTGTCCTGGAGCACCTGAAAGGCTTATAAGCAGAGGAAGTAGCAATAGAATGTATAAAGTCCCGGCTATAATTAACTGCTTTTTTGATATTTTCTTTAGCTTCTTTTTGCCGTATATAAATAGTCCGACTGTAGCTATTGCAATTATCCAGATTCCATAAGGTAAATATGCAGCTATAGCAATGGATGCTACAAAAGCCAAAAATGCCCAGAATTTATTTTCTTTTGATCTTAGAAATAAATTTAAGCAATAAAATACAGCCACTATAATGAATAAAGAGGCCGCCCAAAGAGTGGCCTGTCTTGCTGTATTCAAGACTAGACTGTTTGAAGCCAGTAAAGCAGCGGCAATTAGGGCCATTCTCTGATTAAACCAAGCTTTAATAAGTTTGTAGAATAGAATTATTGTCCCGAAGACAAATAGCCCGCTTATTATTCTTGCCGCAAGAGGCGCATTTTCAATTAAACTATTAAGAACAATCGCCGGTACAATAAATGGTGCGCCTACTGCTCTATACCATGGGTTATCATAGTCGTTAATTTTAGAAATTACGGGGAGTTCATTGATATTTAAACTGTTTTGAATTACATTCGGCTGCGGAAACAACAAAGCAACTAGCCCAAGACCCAACAATGATGCTATTAAAATAGATTTCCAGTTTAGGTTAGAAAACAAACCTTTAAAACTATTCAAATTATAAGAAACTTTCATATACTCGTGGTAAAGTATAGCATATTTATATCTGTTTTAGTTCTCGAATGGCACCTTAAGGGCAGTTGATTGTCTTTTATCTAAGCTCTTGAACCTTTGTCGTTCTTTGTCAAAGTACAGTTCAATATTACCCGTAGGACCGTTACGGTGTTTTTTAATTAATATGTCCGTTATGTTTTTGCGATCAGTTTCTGGGTTGTAATAATCTTCTCTGTATATAAATGCTACTACGTCGGCATCTTGCTCTATAGAACCTGATTCACGCAAGTCGGCAAGCTGAGGTATTTGTGGGCTTCTTGACTCAACAGACCGACTAAGCTGCGAGAGAGCCACAACGGGTACGTTTAGCTCCCTAGCTATTGCTTTTAGGCCACGACTTATTTCTGATATTTCTTGTACCCTGTTGCCGTCGCCGCCGAATTTTGAACCACCACTCATAAGCTGTAGGTAGTCAACAAGAATAAGACCAAGTTGTCTCTTGTGTTGCTCTCGCCTTGCTTTCGTTCTTAGGTCACTGACCGTTATTCCTGGTGTATCATCAATAAATATAGAAGCTTCACTTAAGGTACCCATGGCATGACCGATTTTTTCAAAATCACTATCGGTTAAATTACCCGTTCTGATGTTCCAGGCGTCTACCCCAGATTCCATTGACAATAGTCTGTCAACCAACTGTTCTTTGCTCATTTCAAGACTAAAAACAAGGACTGGTTGTTCGGCTTTAGTTGCAATATTATGAGCTAGATTCAAGCTTAGAGCAGTTTTACCCATGCTCGGCCTGGCGGCAACAATTATGAGGTCACTTCTCTGTAAACCGGCCAAGATATTATCTAAGTCCTTGAAGCCGGTTGGAACTCCTCGGATTTTACCTTTGTCTTTATGAAGTTCATCGAGCCTTTCGAAACTCTCTGCCAAAATATCCTCTATGGATGCTATATCTTGCTTAACATGTTGCTGACTGACCTGAAATAATCTTGATTCAGCTTCTTCTATTAGTGACTGAACAGGCAAGGTCTCGTCATAGCCCAGTCCAACCATATCCTGACTGGCATTAATTAATTTTCTTCTGAGAGCTTTTTGAGCAACTATCTCGGCATAGTTTTCTACATGAGCAGCCGTAGGTACAAAATTTGTTAGCTCCGTAAGATAGCTTGGCCCTCCCACAAAATCAAGAAAATCATCGTCTTTCAACTGGTTGGACAACGTTAGAATATCTATTGGGTTATGCTTGTTGTAAAGCTTTAGTACAGATTCATAGATTCTCTGATGACGAGGGTCGTAAAAATCATCGAGCTGAACTACATCTGCAACTCTAACTAGTGCATCACTGTCAATTAAAATAGCCCCCAGTAAAGACGACTCAGCATCAATATTTTGGGGAGGAATCTTAGCTCCATTTTCCTTCTTTGCCATATTTATTCTATTCTAGCACTTCGACGCTTCCAAAAATATCTTTTATGTTTGAAAAACTACTATTGTCGTTACTGTTTGAATCGTTAGTAGCAGTACTTAATGAGAAAGATTTAGTGCTAACTTCTTCTTTCCTATCTTGGCCGCCTACCATACAAACTATCTCATAACCCGTGCATCCTCTGTTTGCTAGTTTTTCTAAAATGACCTGTTGGTTTTTAGAATCTGACATTCTTTTTTGATGAAACGGAAATGTGAATTCTAGATTAATAATTTTGTCATTAATATTATCTGTATTAAGCTGGGACATTCTAAGTACGCTATATAAAGTATTGTGGGTGCTTCTTAAATCTTCTAGCATTTCTTTCCATAGTTCTTCCGTTAGCAAGCTATTGCCACTATTAGCATTTACTGAAGCAGAATCTTGTTTGATTTCTGTAATTTCGGGTTTCTTTCTACTGGGTGCTGGTTTGGTAATGGTTAAACTAGGCTGGTTGTCTAAGGTACTAAGCTTAGTATGCTTTGCCGAATGATGAGTTTCTTCTGAGCCATTTTGCGAATCAATCAAATAGTTCATTATGGCAATTTCAAGCGCAAGCTCAGGCCTTGGTGACTGTTCAACAAGTATTAAACTACTTAGCATTTTTGTGGCGAATTTTTCTTTTTTAGTCTCCAAATTGCTATCAATTAATTTTTGTCTGTATATATCTGATAGTATATTGGCAATTTGAGAGGGTGATATATTCTTTGATTCTAAGATTTCTAGTTTTTCTATGCATGCCGGTAGGTTTGATTCTTCAATATTAACAACTAATTCTTGAATCTCGGCTTCGGAAGCTAGGCCAAGTACCTCGAGGGCCTCTGTTTCGCTGATGCTTTCCGACGACGAATGCCTAATTTGATCTAGCAGGCTAAGCGCATCCCTTAAGCTACCTCCAGATTGGTTGGCGATGACTTTAAGAGCTGAATCGTCAATTGATATACCCTCTTCAGAAGAAATATTTTTAAGTAAATTTATTACTTCTGGTTGATTGGCAAGCTTGAAATTATATCTTTGAGTTCTAGAAAGTATTGTATCTGGAATTTTATGAGCATCGGTAGTAGCTAAAATGAAAATTACATGTTCGGGTGGTTCTTCGAGTGTTTTTAATAGTGCATTGAAAGCCTCGTTAGTGAGCATGTGTACTTCATCAATTATGTATACCTTGTATTTGCTTTGAACCGGAGCTATTTTAACTTTTTCTCTTAAATCTCTAATTTCGTCTATTCTTCTGTTAGATGCCGCATCTATTTCTATGATATCTATTGGCATATTGTCGCTTTTGTAGTCTAAGTTATTAACTTTGTGCGCCAATATACGAGCAACGGTTGTTTTCCCTACGCCTCTTGGACCAGTAAATAGGTAAGCATGAGAAATCTTATTAGTTTCTAGTGCTCTATTTAGGGCTTCAATTATGTTTTGTTGACCGACGACATCTTCAAGAGACCTTGAACGATACTTTCTGTAAAGCGCCTGTGCCATTAACCTACCCTTTTTGATTTTTAACTATTAATTACTCTAACTATTATAAACAGAAAATGTATTAAAGTCTGTTGTAGTTACTACAAAAAAACCTCACCGTTTGAAAATGGTGAGGTTTGTTAGTTTTCTGATAAATAAACTATAGAGCTGCTTCTATTGCCGCCCACTCTGCATCGGCATCATCTTCTGGTACATTAATACTAATTTGATCACCAGGCTTTGCCTTGAAGTAAGTAACGCTTGCAAGCAATACTCGGTAGTCTCTTTCTCCAATTTCAACAAAATAGTGGCCTTCTTTTTGAACCAACACACCTACTAGCTGCTTCCTTGGGATAGGGCCAATTTGCTTATAGAGGAACGCACCATCGTCACCAATAGTAAGCTTAAGAATATCTCCCTGTACTAGTTTGGACTTACTTGCATAATTAGCAGGTACAGGATAAGTTTTTCCATCACTGCCAACCATGTTTTGACCATCAAAAACGCCCTCAAGAATTTTGCCCGAAACATTTTCTCTGGCAGTCGCAGTTATCGTAGGATCTTCTCCAACTAGGCTTATTAATAGCTCTTTAGCGGCAGCTAAATTTGTCTCAGCCTCGCTAATAAGACTTCGTAACCTCTTAATTTGTTTCTCTGGTATATCGGACATCGCAGCTTATCCTTCTTTGTTTTTTACTCCACTTTAATAATTACTTACAAAATATCATTAAATGATTGTCTTGTCCAATCATCTTATTCAAAAACTGTGGATAAGTCAATTGACTTTTTATATCAAAAGCACCCTCAATGAATATGAGGGTGCTCCATTTTACAACAATCGATAGATTATAATCTGTTAGGCTAGCTCTACAGTAGCGCCAGCTTCTTCTAGGGCTTTTTTAGCTTTTTCTGCATCTTCTTTAGCAGCTTTTTCTAGAACAGGCTTTGGTGCTTCGTCTACGATAGCTTTTGCTTCGCCTAGACCAAGACCAGTGATGTCTTTAACTGCTTTAATAACTGCGACTTTTTGAGCGCCAGCGTCTTTTAGGACTACATCGTATTCGCTCTTTTCGTCTGCTGCTGCGGCGCCTTCGCCACCAGCTGCTGGTGCTGCTACTGCTACAGCTGCAGCAGCTGGTTCAATACCGTATTCATCTTTTAAGATAGTGCCAAGTTCGTTGACTTCTAGAACTGTTAAGTTAACTAGTTCTTCGGCTAATTTTTTTAAATCTGCCATTGTTTACTCCTTATTAATTAAGCTTGTCGCTTTTCAATTGCTTGTAAGTACCCGTGTAAGTTGCCACTTAGTGCGCTGATGCTTCCCTTTAGTGGCGACTGTAAGGTGTTGATAATTCCAGCAATTAGCTGGTTCTTGCTTGGCAAGTTAGCCAAGGCTTTAACTTCATCTGCTGCTATAAATACACCTTCTGCAGTAATTGCTCCCACAAATTCAAGCGCTGGTTCGGTTTTGGCATAATCGTTTAAAGATTTTGCCGGCGAAACCTCGTCTTGATCGTTAAAAGCATATAATAGTTGTTCTTTCAGAGAGTCTGTCTCAACATCTTTAAGTGTTTCCACGTTAGAAAGTGCTTGCTTGACTAATCTGTTTTTAACAACTTTAACTACTGTTCCGTTTTCTTTTGCTGCTTTTCTAAGAGCCTGAATCGATTTAACGCTCATGCCCTTATAATTTGCAACAACAGTCATTTTGGAGTCTTTTAGAAGGTCAGAAATTTCATTTATAACAGCATTCTTCTGTTCTTTGGTTAATGCCATTAAATGCTCCTTGTTAATAATTATTCTATCGATTGTTAATGATCTATTACCAAAAAGTGTCCTGGAAAACCAAGACACTCTCTAAATTACAAATTATGTAACCTCGGTGACAAATTAAGCTATTATGCAGTCACTGTCTTTGGTAAATCCATTAAATTATATCTGTTTATAACGGCCAATGCAAATGATTTTTGTATATTTCTAATAAAGTTGTATAATATTAGTGCAAGCAATGAATCAAATATCGTATATGGTCGCTTGATATTTGAGGAGCTAGTAGCGAAACCGAAGCACTAACTACCCTGTTTGCATTTTATATTTATTGCGACAGGGATTTTTTTATGTATGAAGGTTTAGAAAGAAGAATTACCGAGATTGAGCCAAAAGATTTTGAAGAGGCTCTGTTGGTTATTGAAGCCTTGCGAAAAGAGAATATCAAATTAAAGGATGACGCTAAATATGACCCCAAAACTGGACTATATGCGTATGATTATTTCGAGGAGCACTGCCAGCCATATTTAGAAGAAGTGATTAATAAATATCGTTCACTTGATGAAAATTTAAAACAGTCACATTATCTATATCTTGTAGTTATTGCAGATTTAAATAATCTTAAACAAATAAATGAAACTAAAGGCTATAAAGCAGGAGATGATGCCATAAAGAAAGTGGCCGAGTCCTTAAAAGATTCTCTAAGGTCTAATGATTTAATTATTAGAGTTAATAAAGCTGGTGACGAATTTATGGCTATTATTTCAACTAAAGCAAATGCAAATAATATAGATTTAACTGCTTCATTAATTGCCAGCAGAATAAGAACTAATTTAATAAGCGACAGTAAAGGTTTACTTTCGGTGGCTGTAGGATATTCTGTTCTTGAAGACTCAACTGATTTCGCTAACTCAAGAATAAATGCCGAAAAATCTATGCAAGAAGATAAGATCTTGCAAAAAAGAGCTCAAGAAGAAAATGAAACTTCATTTATAAACTTTTTCTAAAAATATTTGACAATTGTATGGCTTATGATAATAATGTTTATATGGCTATAAACAGCAACTATACAAACAAATTTAGCAGTTCACTGCTACTGATTGTGATTGGATAGTTTTGCTGGAATAGTCGAAATTTATAGAAAATTAACCGGATTCCAGCAAAAAGGAATCCGGTTTTTCAATTTTCAACTCTGTTTTTGCATAAAACAAAAGCAGTAAGAACATTGAAAAGGCCAAACCGACAAATATCAAGGGAGTGATATCATTGTCAAAAGCCGTAATTAAGAAGTTAGAGCGCCTTAGGAAGACCCGCCCAAGCGCATGTACTTCTACCAGCCGCGCATCCTTGCAAAATAAGCTTGTGACAAACCTGGGCATTGATTATCGTCAATTGCCCAGATTGCTTCAGGAAGCCAAGCTCAAAATTGTGGAAGATCCCACAACAAACGAAGCGAAGCTGATGCAGGCATCATGACAGCCCCGTTTGGGGCCCTGCCAAGTAGGGGGTTATTTGTTCCCACACCCAGGGTTCAAATAATTGAAAATAGTATTAAAGACCTTGATACTATAACTCTGCTGAGGCAGGGCCCCACGGGGCTTTTAACTTTTTATGGTTTCGAAAAGTACTGGAAATCTGTTTGAAAAATCATTAATAAGTTCTGAAATATATTTACTCAAATATTCACTACCTTTTAATTTATTACCTTTTTTTAGTAACTTAATAGTGTTAGTAAGATCTAAATTTAAGTAAAAATAATTTATATGTCCTAATAAAAGAGAACTGATGGGATTGTTGTTTTTGCTGGTACTAATTATAAATGTCGACTGATCGAATATTTCTTCTAAAGAATTTGATTCGGCTTCGTCGCCAACATCCACAAAACCATACTTAGCACTAGGTATTTCCCATTCAGCATTTAGCGTAATAATATTTGTAAGCAGCAAAAAATCATAATAACTAATTTTGCCTTCAAAATTATAGAATGGCGTTGTACCTATATTATTTCCGTCAATATTATTAACTACCGTTTCAAGCAACCTTCTTCTTTTGTTTAATCCAATTAAGTCAAGCTGGGCATTATATATTTTTCCTACAAAAGCAGTAAATTCTATTTCGTTTAAAAACGTGGGTTTAATTTTTTGATCATTTTTTGGATAAAATGATTCTTTAGCAATGGCTTCAACTACTTTTTCTGTGCTGTAATTATGTGTCTTGGGCAGGTTATTATTAATTTTACTTATATTTGTTATAGTGCTCAGGGGTAGGCTAATGAATGCTCCATAAGAATTTATTCCCAGTTTTGCAATATATTTCTCGCGCAATTTTTCTAGATCTTTATTAGCCATTTTAGCTTTCGAAGCATCTTGAATGACAATGGGTAGTTCTTCATTATTGGCTCTAATCTGCAAACATTCGTATAAGTTAAGTTTTGAATGATGTGTATTTTTCTTGGGCTTAATAATAGTTTCGACTATTTTGCTGGTATTTTTACTTAATAGAATTATATTATTAAGTTCTGGTAGTTTAGATAGCGTTTTTGTAATTTCTTTAAAGGTATTGTTTTCACTAGCAATTACGCATAAGTCAACTTGTGGCAAGCTATAGCTGATAAATTCAGAATTCATTAGCCACTGTGTGTATTTAGGTATTTCGTCTGTATTTTTTAGATTTTTTGCTTCTCTTAGTATTGTATCAATAATCTGCCCCTGCACTAAAAGTACATTATTAGCACCTATATACTTGTTTAATTGATTTAAATATTTATATCTTGAATGCGTATCGTAGCTTGCGTTAATATAGGGATTTTTTGAATTTTTAGGAGCTGTGCCTAGCTTTATGACTAATGCATCTACTTTATATTTTCTCTTTATTAGCTGTTTTTTTATATCTTCAATAAGTTTGTCGGTTTGCTTTTTACTGTCGGCGTATATAGAAACTATCATAACTAATATTTGATTCGTATGTTCTTTTTGATCACATCCCAAATTTTGCCGTGCACTTCTTCAACAGATAAGCCATCTATTTCCAGGGCCATGGCTCCAACTCTTTGGGCAATTAATCTATAGCTTTCGTCAACTGTTAACTTATTAATACTGTCATTTTTTTCAAAATAGTCATTTTCTTCATCGTTATTTCTATTAGCCATTCTTTTTACTATTTCATCATGGCTATTATGAGTTAAAACGAAGGACAAATTGGGAGAAGCATATTCATTTGAAACGTATTCTTTAGTAAATGATTCGATAAAATCGAGGTCGAGACCTTCCCCATATCCTTGATATGCTAGCATAGAGTACCAATTCCTAGCAGAAACAACCCATTTACCACTGTCTATAGACGGTTTGATTACTTCGTTCCATAGTTCAATTCGCCCCGCAGTTACCAGCATTACATTTGTCATTGGCAATCTTGGCAAATCACCATTCTTAACTATTCTACGAATTTCATTACCAATTATTGTTGAGCCGGGCTCTTCTATAAGTAAGGTTTCTAGCCCAAATTCATTTAATTTATTGGCCAGGATTTCTGCCTGGGTAGATTTACCGGTTGCGTCCCCGCCTTCTATAACTATATATTTACCCTTTTCCATATTAGTCGCAATCTAAGGGTTTATATGGCATAATTTTGTCTTTGTATGCCTTTGGAAGCATATCGCTTGGTTTCCATTTTGCTATGATTTCTTCAATATTATCTGCTGATTGATTTTGATATTTACCTGTATCTAGGCTGTACTCGCTTTCAACTCCCTCTGAATGGTAAAAAACAATTTGAGCTATTCTCATACCAACTGGTAAAAAGACAAGATGATTATTATTGTTATAAATCTCCATTGTCCATCTATTAACATAGCCACAGTCGCCCCAGCCGGCATCTTGACAAACATTTATTCCACTTCTGCCAACTGTACTTCTAGCTTGCATACTACTAGTTCCGTCTCTGGCAATGCCAATAAATTCATAAGTATGTCCCAGTATTCTCTCTCCCGCTTCTAGTCTAATTACTGGGTGCTCTTTTGGAATTCCACCGACTGCAGATAGGGAAATTTGGCCGAGAGATTGATAAAGAGGCCTTGCCCTATGTTGTTCAAAGTGTTTGTTTACATCAGCTTCACTAAATGGATTAAATACTGTCGATTCATCTCTGCTGTTGTTAATTCTAAAAAAATGTTCTCCCAGCCTTACGTCTACGCTTGTAGTATTAATCTTTGTTACTACGCCCTTGTTATTTTTAGTTTTGATATTGTTATTTTCGTCAATACTATCGTTACTTTTTTCACCTTCTTCTTCATAGTATGGATAAATAATTATCTGCTTATCTTCTATAGCCTGTTTAATTTCAGAATTACTAAATACACCTTTAGCCATAATCTAACCTATGGTGATACCCTTCCATGCTTTACGAATGCTGAATGGGTTAATGGCATTAATTCAGAAAATTCTTTCTCTATCTTTTCAGCCACCATTTCAATTTCACGCTGAGGAAATGATGGAAAATGTGAATCATCTGATTTAGTTCTTAGTGATAAAAAGTTCATTAATGAACGAGCATTCATGGTTACATACATACTAGAAAATGTTGATACCGGCAAAACACCTCTTGCTACCTCTCTGGCGATACCAGCGTCAAGCATAGCTAAGTAAGCGGCATATGCCCTGGTACATGCAGCTATTGTTTCTGCCTCAACTATACTATGCTGTTCGGCATTTCCGGGTTCGAACGTATAACTACCTGTTTTACCGGATTGTATCAGGTTACGCTCTTTTCCAGGAACATAAAATACTGGTTGAAGTTTTTTATATCTTCCGCTCTCTTCATTATAAGAAGCTATTCTGTGTCTATGGAATTCTCGAAATACAAAAATCGGCGCACTCACAAAAAAAGTCATTGAATTATGCTCAAACGGAGTTCCGTGCCTATCTCTCATAAGGAAGTTAATTAAACCGGCAGATTTTTCTGCGTCTGACTCCAGGGTTGATAAATCACCAACGGTTGAAACTTTTGCCGATCTTACAACGGATAAATCTGATGCCATCGAATCAATTAATTCTACTGTCACATCGTCTCTAAATTGTATTTCAGATTCTTCTTTGGGCGAATTAAACTCCATACACACTCCTTTTAATCCACCCTTGATGTACATATTTTAATCTATTTTTTGAAAGGTTGCTATAGAATAGTAATTATTACAATTTATGAAAACGTCAGAAAAAGAAAATAGAGAAATTAGCAGGTCAAGGTTGAGGGCCATAAACAAATTAGGTTACTTAATGACTGCATCGGCCCTGTTTTTTGCTAATACAGATAAATCTATAGGGGATTTAGTATGGCATGGCAACGACAACATGCTTGTTTATGAAGATGAAGTAAAGCCCGGACTTGAATCATGGGTAGTTGTACCAGGGCTTGGAGTTCAAAGTGGATCTGGTATTGCCTCTACTCTAAACAATACTTTGGGACATCGATCAAATCTCACATACTTTAATTACAGTGATAATGGAGCGCAGATTGACGAAATGAGTTCTGATATATTAGAACTTTACAACCAAACAAAAGCACCAGTAAGTTTTTATGCCCACAGTATGGGGGCCTCCATTACACTCAAAGTGCTTCAAAAACTAAATAATCAAGTTCCTATATCGAATATTGTATTTGACTGCTCTCCTTTTGATGTAGGAGATGCCTACAATAAGTTAGCGCCCTTGTCATCTGATGTTGGGCCGTATGTTCTTGGTAAACTCTCTATAAAAACAGGGGCAGAAATAATTAATAATACCTTACTTCACGAAAATAAAAACTTATCTTTTTATGGGCAGTTAAAAGATTCGCTAAGAATCGCCATAACCGGTAGCTCGCCAAGGTTATTTACTGATCAACTTGGAATTTTGGGCGATACAGACAGCTCAAGTTACGGTAATTATATTTCTGACACTACCAGAGTAATATATGTAAAACCAAATAATTCCTCTGACGACGATACAGTCAATGTCGATTCATCAATTGAGAAATATAAGCAAATTGTAGGAGACAAATTAATTGTGGTTAATGTAAAGTATGGAAAACATGCCAGCCCAACACAAAGACCTAGTGAGTACAATTCTGCTCTTTGGCCATATATAGTTGGACTACAAGAAGAGCCTCATAAACAATGAGGCTCTAATTTTGCGCTTACAAAGAATTTAGATTTGTTTAAAGTTCTGAGTTTTGGACTTTTATAGAAGGGCCCATAGTAGTTGTAAGGTATATAGATAATACAAAGTTACCCTTTAATGAATTTGGTTTATTGCTTCTAATACTACTTAGAACGGCTTTAACATTTTTACTTAAACGTTCTTCGCCGAAGCTTACTTTACCGACACTTAGGTGAACTATACCCGTACTATCGACTCTATATTCAACCTTTCCGGCCTTAGCTTCTTTAACTGCTTTTTCTACAGCCGTAGTAACAGTTCCGCTTTTTGGTGAGGGCATTAAACCTTTTGGACCTAGAACTTTTGCATATTTACCAAGCTTAGGCATCATAGAAGGCGTTGCTACTAATACATCAAAATTTAAAAGACCTTTTTCTAGTTGATTTAGAAAATCTTGATTTCCTGCAATGTCTGCTCCTGCTTTTTTAGCAATAGCTACATCGTCTTCTTCTGCAAAAACTGCCACTTTAACTTCTTTTCCGTTGCCTTCTGGTAAGACAATTGTCGAACGTATATTTTGGTCGGCTTGTCTTGGGTCTACTCCAAGTCTGACGTGTAGCTCTACGCTAGAGTCAAATTTAGTTGTTGAGGTTTTTGTTGCCAGGCTAACAGCTTCTTTCAAAGAATATACTTTAGTTTTATCTATCTGCTCGGCGGCTTTTCTGAATTTCTTTCCTTGCCTTTCAAGCTTTGGTCGAGTTTTTGGGATAAGCTTTGGTTTATGTTCCAAAGCTTCGTGATCTTCGGCTTTTCGGGCTTCTTTAGCGGCTTTTTCTTCAGCTTCTTTAATGGCCTTAGCACTTCTTTTACCTGCTTTTGCTGTAGCTTTATCTTCATCGTCTAGTTCTTTTTCTACTTTTACTATTTCTTCAGCAATGCTTTCAGTTTCAACTAGTTCAGCTACTTTTTTTGATGTAGCCGCAGAAGCTTTGGCTTCTGCAATTGCGTCTTCTATTTGTGCAATAGTATTTTTAGCCGTAACGCTAAGCTTTAATTTCTTTGCTTCTTTTAGCAGTTCTTCTTTTTTAGATGGTTTTTTGGCTTCTGACATTATTTCTCCTTATGTGGTTCAATCGTTTAAGTTATTAAACTCCCACTTTATTTAGTTGTTGCCATAAATGTATTAATTTGATCTTTTTGAGCAATTATCTCTTGCTCAAGCTCAACAAGTTGCTCATGGTTCTCTAATGAACCACTCCGCTCGTTAAGGTACATTCTTCTTATTGATTCTTGCTTTAGAGCTAAAAAGCTCATTAGTACTTCGCAGTGCTTTTGCCTATCAATCACAGACATGTCCGAAGTTTCAAATTTTCTACAATATTCATAAAGCTGTTCGCCTATTGAAATAGCTTCAGCTGCTAATTGTTGTTCTTTAATCTTCTGTTCTTTGGTAACTTCTGTTAAATCAATAATTCCTGTTGATGAATTGTCGTAGAATAAAAAGTTATTAATTTTCTTGAGTTCTGCGACGCTTTCTTGGTGGTTAGGAACTCTTGGGTATTCATCAAGGTTATCTAGAACATATTTCATCCTACGAAAATGATCTAATCGTTCTGTTTTTTCGTCTGTACTACATTCAATAATACTATCTTCAAAACTTCTCATAGAATCTAACCTTCTATTTCTACACCCATGCTTCTGGCTGTACCGGCTACCATTTTCTTAATAGCTTCTACATCTTCTGCGTTCATATCGGCAGCTTTTGCCTCAGCAATTTCGGTTAACTGAGTATCTGATAATTTCTTACTAATTTTCTCTGAATTAGGTCGACCTGAGCCTTTGTCAATGCCAAGTTTCTGTCTAATTAAATCATCTGTAGGAGTTCCTACAATCTTCCAGTCCATTGTTCTGTCTTCGTAAACAGTAATGTGAACTGTTAGATTTTGGCCCATTCGATCTTTGGTCTGATCGTTAAATGGATTAATAAAATCCATCATATTAACGCCGTGCTGACCAAGGCTAGATCCCACAGGAGGTGCTGCGGATGCCTGACCACCTTTAATTCTCATTTTTAAGTTTGCTTTTACAGCTTTTGCCATAAGATTCCTTTCTATAACGAGTTTTGTATTGATTGAAGCTTTACAAAACTCTCCTTCCATTAATAACAGAAGTGCGTAACCATACTAAATTAACAGATTTAAGCGTTTTTGTCCAGTCTACCTTGCCTGTTTTCGAAGTATTCGGATATTAAATAAAGAGCTAGTTCAGTTTCTGTCGGGTCAACCGCAAATTCTAAGTTAAAATTTTCCAACCAGCGATCATTATGGCTGTTTATTCCACCGCCATCTCGTTCCAATTGTTTTAAACTTTCTTCACCTGAAGGCTATCTAGCTCAACAGGAGTTTCTCGGCCGAACATATTTACTAGAACTTTTATCTTGCCCTTTTGGGTATTAATTTCATTAATCGATCCGTCGAAGCCCTTAAATGGACCATCAACAATGCCAACGACTTCACCGACCTTGAAATCGATACGGTGTTTAGGTTGTTCGACGCCCATTCTTTTGTTGATTTTGTCCATTTCATCGTTACTTACAGGTGTGGGTGAAATACCACTGCCAACAAAACCGGTAACTCCCGGAGTGTTTCTAACAATAAACCAAGCATCTTCACTAAGCTTCATTTGAACAAGAACATAACCTTGGAAAATTCTTTTTTCGACAACTTTCCTTTTGCCGTTCTTAATTTCTATTTGTTTTTCCTTAGGCACCATGACATCGAATATTTTATCGGCCATATCTAAAGATTCGGCTCTTTGTCTTATGCTTTCTGCTACTTTCTCTTCGTAACCGCTGTAGGTATGAATTGCATACCATTGCTTAGTAGAATCATATCGTTTTTTGTTCATCGTAGAATTATCTCCTTAACTACTTTGCTAAATAAAAAGTCTAAAATTTGGACAAAAACAGCAAAAAATACTGAAAATATTATTACTGCAAATGAGAGTTTAATGGCATCTTTTCTGCTTGGCCAGGTTACTTGTTTTAATTCTGCCCAGGAGTTTTTTATGAATTGAGGTATATATTTTACTCTTTTATTAAGAACTCTTACCCCTTTTTTATCTGGTACTTTTATGGGGTGATATTCTTTCGAAGCTACTTTGCCTAGTGTAGAGAGCGGTTTATGTACCTTTCTTTTTATGCTTCCAGCTTTAGTTGGCTTTTGCCTTTTAACAGATTCTTTTTCAGCCTTTTGGCGAATTGTCTCTGTTTGCTTTCTTTTTCTTGGAAGCTTCTTTGCAGCTTCGTCCTCTTTTTTTGCCATATTTACTCCAAATTAAAAAAGCCTAAAACTATAGTTTTAGGGCCTATAAGTCAATATTACAGGTTTTACGGCTAGGTGTCAATTGACTTTGATACTATATATGTATGGTGGGATTAACCAGCTTTGCTTTATTATTATTTGTTTTATATATTTTAGGTGGACTTTTTTTGTACGGAACAAAGATTGCCTGGAAACATAGAACTGTATTTTCGGCTTTATTAATTATTATTCTTATAAATGCATCATTTTTTGTACTATTCTTCGATAGCTTAGCCGCACTGGCTTTATTATTAGTTAATTTTTATGCAATTTTTAACTTATTAATAGTAATTAAAAATAATCATAACGCTGAACGACTTTATAGTGTTACTAGCAAATCTTTCGGTAGAATTGTTTTCCTACAATTATTAATTATGGGATTTATGCTAATTGGATATTGGTATGAGTTTGTCTTTGAGGATGTAGGGCTGCAACAGTTGGCATTTTTGTGCCTAGCTTTATTCGGTTTATTTGTAGCTATATATACCACGGTGAAGTTGTTCCAAACTATTGCTTTCAAAAAATCTAAGATTTCTTTTGATAGTTTACCAACAGTAACAGTTGCTATAGCCGCTAGAAACGAAGATGACCAACTTCATAGCTGCTTGGAATCGGTCGTAAATGATTCCTATGAAAAACTTGAAATTATTGTATATGACGATGAATCTCAGGACAACACTGCAGAATTAATTCGTCAATACGCCAGAGATGGAGTACGTTTTATTAAAGGATCACAGGTTCCGGAGGATTGGCTGGCTAAAAATTTGGCATACCAAAAACTACTAGACCAAGCCAGTGGTGACATTATCTTTTTTATAGGAACAGATATAAGGCTACATAAAAATAGCATCAACAGAGCTGTTGAGTTTATGCAGAACGAGCAACTTGATATGCTTTGTTTAATGCCTATACGGACAAGAATGGGTATTTTGGCAGCATTTGTTCAGCCAATGAGATATTGGTGGGAACTGGCGGTTCCAAGACTATTCCCAAAAAGGCCGCCAAGCTTAAGTAGCGCTTGGTTAGTTAATAGAAGAGCACTACTCAAAAAAGGTGGTTTTATGTCATTTAAAAGATCAATTACACCAGAAGAACACCTTGCTAAAATATTCGCTGAATCTAAAAAATATGGTTTCGCGCGATCCAACAAACAGTTGTTTGTTTCTACACATAAAAAGTTTGATGAGCAATGGGAAACTGCAGTTAGAACAAGATACCCCCAGCTTCATCGTCGGCCCGAGCTTATGGCGCTAAGAATGGTATATTTGGGTTTACTATTAATGCCATTTATTTTCTTACCTATAGCACTATTTAGCGATGCTTTATCTGATGTAAGAATATATGTATATATAGCCGCAGGAGCACTAGTTTATAGCCACATTGCAGTATCTTGGTTTACTAACCACTATTCTGTAATTCTAGCTCCAATTAACTTCCCAATAATTATAATTTTAGATATTTTTGCGACTAACCTTTCGGCCTATAGATACGAGTTCAGTGAAGTTATCTGGAAAGGCCGGGTTGTAAATCCTAGGCTTAAAGTATATAAAAAGCTGCCCAAGCTAGATTAGCTTAAATTTGGCATATAAACACTGAATGTTGAGCCTTTATTAATTTCTGATTCTAAAGAGATGTCAGCGTGTATTAGTCTAGCTAATTTAACCGTTACATAAAGTCCAAGCCCCGTTCCACTACTTTGCCTGGTTCTATAGTCTTCACTTCTAAAGAATTTATCGAAGACCTTTTCTTTATCTGCTTTGCTTATTCCAATGCCGGTGTCTGAAACCTCAAATAGTACACCTTCAAGATGTGGTTTTGCGCTAATTGATACAGACCCCTCTTCTGTGTACTTAATAGCATTAGTAATAAAGTTCTGTAAAATTTCTTTAACGTATAATTTTGCCGAATTAAGAATTTCTAAATTTGGAGCCGGGTAACTATTTATCGCTAAATTCTTAGCTTCTGCTTGTGGGGTATAGTTTAGCTCAAGTTCTTTAAGTAGCTCGTAAACATTAATTGGCTCAACCTCTACCTCTAGCTTGCCCCTTTCGGCTCTTGAAAGTGTGGCTAGATCATTAATCATTCCAGAAAGAAATACTATTTGGTCATGCGCGGCATTTAAAGTCTTAACAACAGAAGGATCCAAATTCGGCTGACGCCCTACTACGAACGATGCATTTGATATGTTGCCTTCTGCTATGGCTATGGGAGTTCTTAGCTCATGGCTGACTACGCTTATAAATTCGTCTCTTTCTTCTTCGAGGCTTTTTTCTCTGGTTATGTCTCTGAGCAGAATTACAAAGCCCCTTGAGCCCTCTATGCCGTATCCTAGGTGCACTGGAGCAATCGATATATATAAATTAATCTTTTCTCCAGAATCATACTGCAACAAAATATCCCTACTAGTGTATTGGTTTTTAAGCTGATCAATTAATTCATTAACTTCAATTGGCTGGTTATTTTTATTTATTAAATGTAAAACTTCACTGATTTTTTTACCAATTAAGCTTGAGTTCATATCTAAAATATTTAAGGCCGCCCCGTTGTATACGGCTATATTTTTGTTCTCATCAATAGCAATAACAGCATCAGCCATGCTATTTATTAGCGCTACTAACCTCTCTCTTTCTAAAGAAGCTATCTGTAGGCCATTATCTGTATTTGGTTTGTCATTTTGGGGCATTTAACAACATTATATAACGAAACGCTTATGCCTTTAAAATTGAATTTGATGAACTTTAGCCTGAAGTGTATGCATTTCTTTTTTTCGTATCTTATAATCTGGCATATATGTGGCGACCAAAGACCAAAAAGCAGATGAATGATTTAGGTGTTTGGTATGGCATAATTCGTGTAGAATTACATAATCAATAATATGCCAAGGAAGTTCCATTAAATAACAATTCAAGCTGATTATTTTGTCGTTATTGCAACTTCCCCACCTACTTTTCATAGACTTAATCTTAATTTCTTTATACTCAAAATCATACTCATTAGCCATATAATTTACTCTATTAGGTAACATTTGTTTTGCTTCTTTAATTAAAGCCTGTTTAACGGCTTGTTTGGCAATTTGTTGAATTTCATGAGAATAATATTTAAATTCGTTAGAATTATATTTAATTATAATTTGATTGTCTTTTACTTGTTTTCTATTTATATTGCTCTCTTCAAAATACAAAATATGCTGTTTGCCAATTTGCAAACCGTTTTCTAAAATAAACTCTTTTTTAGAATCTATATTTTTTAAAATCCATTCACGGTGCTGGGCAACAAATTTTTCTCCCGCAGAAAAGGGCATCCATTTGGGCTGAGTAACCCTAATGTACTTAGGAGCCATTCTAATACTGAGCCTGTCAGTACCGCTCCTTTTATATATTCGTATTTCCCCTAAGTCACTATTATTGATGATCTTAAAGGGCATTTTATTACCTTATGATAATGTTTCTTCTAGAGTAATTAACTCGACCACCAACAACTTGGGCTTTTGAAACTAAATTTACAAGTTCAGGTTTTGCAATCTTTTTACCTAAATCTTCTGATTCTATTAGCCCCATTTTTAGCAACTTTTTTTGGATAGCTATGTTCTGCGTACTGTAAATATGTTTTCCGCTTACAACTATCCCAGCTTCGTCTAATGGATTTTGCATTTGTCTTAATTGAATATTAAAGGCATCGAGACTAAGATTTTTATTATATTTATCGTCTGGCTTACGATGGTCTCTATTTGTGCTTCTTGAATAGGCAGTTTCTTGATCTATTTGTAACCAAATTAGTAAATCTTTTATTTTTAATTTTCGCGTTAGCTCTCTTAGGCTACGACGCTGCATAACCCTGCTGGCAGATATATCATAAACAACACCAATGCCATTTTTTAAGAACTGCTCTGCTTGATCGAGCATAATTTTTTCAATAATTTGATTCTCTGATTTATCGTACAAAGGGTTTTCAAAAAGTAAGCTACGGATTTTATTACTAGAAACAACCGCTAGGCCATAATTTTCTGATAAATTCCTCGCTAAATACGACTTACCAGAACCAGGCATTCCATACAAATAAATTAGTAGTGGTTTTCGCAGCTGAATTTTTCGCATTATAGGGGAAATTATAACATCATTCTTATAGTATATCCAAACATGACAACTGTTATTAGTAGATGTAATTCTATATACTAGAACTAAATGACTCAAACAGAAGCGTTGGCAATAATGCTAGCTGGTAATTCAGTATTGCTAACTGGTGCCGCAGGAACAGGAAAAACGTATACTCTTAACAAGTACATAAGACTTGCCAGAGCTGCTGGTAAATCCGTATCTGTTACTGCAACAACAGGCCTAGCGGCTACTCACATTAATGGTTGTACAATTCATTCATGGGCTGGTATTGGCATTAGAAATAGCCTTAATAAATCTTTCTTTGACAATATGCCAAAAAATCGTATACAAATAATAAATAATACGGATGTACTAATTATTGACGAAGTCAGTATGTTGCATGACTATAGGTTGGATTTAGTAGATAATGTCTGTCGTGTAGCCCGAGAAACAGACAAACCATTTGGTGGAATTCAAGTTATTTTCTGCGGCGATTTTTTTCAGTTACCGCCAATCCAAGAAAATGAATACAGCGGTAACGCGTTTATTACTAATTCTTCAGCTTGGCAAGAACTAGAACCTGATATTTGTTATTTAAAAAAGCAGTTCAGACAACAAAATGATAATGACTATGCCGAAATCTTAAACGGAATTCGAGATGGCTATTTAAGACCTTCACAAATTAATCAGATCACCAGCAGATTAAACCATCAGCCATCTGCTGAAGAACTTTCTGAAATTACAAGAATTTACACCATGAACAGAAATGTCGATTCGGTAAATAGTAAAAGGCTTGCGGAAATTGATTCAGACTCCAAAACATACTACGCCACATATAGCGGAAGAAAAGATAAAATTGAATTATTAAAAAAATCTAGCTTAGCCAGCGAAGAACTAAGCCTAAAAATTGGTGCATTTGTTATGTTCATTAAAAATAGTTTAGAAAAAAAATATATAAATGGTTCTCTTGGTATTGTTGAATCTTTCGACAAAGAATCTGGCTACCCACAGGTTAGGTTAAAAAACGGCAATAAGGTACTAGCTAAACCAGACACATGGGAACTAACAGACGGCGACAAAACAGTAGCTAGTATGTCGCAAATACCACTTAAACTTGCCTGGGCAATAACTGTCCATAAAAGTCAGGGAATGTCTCTCGATTCAGCAGTTATAAATTTATCGGAAACTTTTGTTGAAGGAATGGGATACGTAGCTCTTTCAAGAGTAAAAAGCATAGATAATTTATATTTAGAGGGAATGAACAATAAAGCCCTACTAGTCAGTGCTGAAGCTAAAGTTCTTAACAAGAAATTCCTAGAATTTAGCGAACAAAGCAAAATAAAACATAAAGATACAATTAATAAATACAAAGAAGAAGCCAAAAATCCTGTAAATAACGTTAAATTGAATAAATGGTCAGATAAGCTACAATCTATGCGCGAAAAATATCCAAATGCCTATAAGCCATGGACAGAAAAGCAAGATAAAAAACTAATAGAATTATTTTCGGAAGGTAAAACTATTAGCGAACTCAGTAAAAAATTCGGCAGACACAAAGGTTCAATTAAATCCAGAATTAGCAAACATCTTGGAGAAGATATATGGGCTTAAGTAGTAATCAAGATTATTCACACGATTTTGACCCCGAACTTGACACGAGAAACCTTGTAGATAAATTCAAAGGAAAGTCTAATGATTATGTTAAGCAACAACTAGCTCTGAATGCCTTTGACTATTTTGTAGCTATAGAAAATTACCAGCATGATTTTAACATTGGAACAATAGTCAGAAACGCCAATGCTTTTAACTGCAAAGGAGTGCATATTATTGGTAAAAAACAATGGAACCGAAGAGGTGCTATGGTAACAGATAAATATCTACAAATATATAACCATACAACGGTAGAAGAGTTCAGACAATGGGCTGAAGATAATTCTGTAAATATAGTGGGAGTAGATAATTTAGACAAAGCTCAGCCAATTAATAATTATAAATACAAAAAGAATACAGTCTTAGTTTTTGGACAAGAAGGGCCCGGGTTATCGTCGGAAATTCAAGCCGTTTGTAAAGATATTGTTTTTATTGAGCAGTTTGGCTCTACAAGATCAGTAAATGTAGGGGTTGCATCCGGAATAGTTATGAACGATATTGTTACCAAACTTTTTAATGTTTAATGGCGCTATTCTTCATATTCATATAATACTTCTTTTCCTCACTTGTAAGTTTTTCAAGTGAATACCTAAGAGCTGTTCTTGGCATATATGCGGCATTTTCGTCTAACATTTTCAAGAGAATATCTTTATCTTTTTTACCTATCTCCCTCATGGTCCATCCAACTGCTTTGTGTAGTAAATCGTGCTCCTCGTACATCAGTTTTTGGCATAGTAGGGTAGCATCTCCTAAATCGTTTTCTCTTATAAAAGCAAAAGTAGAAATAATTGCTACTCTTTTTTGCCACAAACTTCCTTGTGCTAGCTTTTGTAAAATACTTTTATCGCTATTATTTATTAAATATTCACCAACAACATGAGGCGCCGATATATCAACTAAATCCCAGTTATTTATAGAAGTATCAATATTAGAAAGGTACAGCTCGTATAATTGATCTTTTCTGTTCTGGCTTATAATTTTTGATTCCATTAAATAATTCATCATTACAAGAGCACATAACCGTATTTCGTGCCATTGGCTAGATAATAAATCCTGCAATTCTTTGTTAGTGATTTGTTTATAGTATTTTTTAGCTACTTTCCTTGTGGCAGGGTTTCTTATTCCCAGGAACTTGTCCCCTTCTCCATACTCACCCTTGCCTGTTTTGAAAAATCTTTGCAAAAAAATTGCATCTTGTTTATTAGAATGTATTTTTAAGTCTTCTATTATTTGACTGAATATTGTTTGGGTCATTAACAGATATTATTACAAATAGCCTATTAGTATAAAATAGCTAATTATATTTTGCAGCTTTGTAAATAGTTATCACTAGTTTATTGTATATATAATTAACTGGAAAAATAATGTCAAAAGCTATTTTAATTTCAAGTATATATCTTGCCCTTCTTTTTTTATTTACAAAAATATTTGGAATCAAATACACAGAAATCATAAATAATAATGAAAATATTAAAAAAGGCATTATTTACCCAGTCGGAATTGCTACTATTTTTTTGACTGTTTATGCACTAATTTTCAATTGGTTACCTGAAGTATTTTCTTTCAGCCCAACTGTTAATCAACCTATTTTATGGTTAGTGCCCTTTGCAATCTTTGTGGGTATAGTAGCCCGTTTCTTAAAACTTAATAAAAAGGCTTTTCAAAAAAATGGATTTATACTTCTAGCTATTGCAACATTAATTGTTGGATTTTCAGAAGAACTATTAGTAAGAGGAATAGCGGTAAATTCATTATTAAACAGTGGCTATAGCGTTCTTTTAACAGGAATTATTTCATCTTTTATTTTTGGACTTTTACATTTTATAAATTATTTTAACGGTCAAGATATTAAGAAGACAACGGTTCAAGTTATAGGAACAATATTAATGGGATTAAATTTTTATATCATATTCATAATTACTGGTTCTTTATGGGCCCCAATAATTTTTCATTTTCTTTTCGACTTTAGTATATTGGCAATGGGAAACAAACCTAAACTAGACAATGCAGATCCTGTGGCCAATATAATTGCTATTAGCACATTTGTTTCGTATGTTCTGCCAGTTGTGTTTCTGTTCTTCTTATAGACCTAGTTGTTCTTGTTAGTTAGCTGGAAAATATTTACTAATACTAATTGCTTATATTAATAATTTTAAAATAGCCCGCTTATTTCTAAGGGGCTATTATTATTTATAAATTTTTGATTAAATTAATTGTCAATTTTTAACTTTCTGTTGCGTAGAATAACAGGAATTACACAAATAATTGCTAATGGGTAAAGTAGTACGTTTAATGGGAATCCATCGCTTCCAGTAGCTTGTGGCAAGAAGACAGAACTGTCCCATAGTCCATGAAGAACAATAGTTAATATTAAAGTACCACTTACTCTTCTTATTGCATAAAACGCAGACCCCATAATGAATGTAAGAATTAATTGGCTGGGCATTTGACTCAACGGCAAACCAAAAATGACATTTGGAATATGAAGTGCCGAAAACAACAGAGTACTTATTAGCCACACTTTTCCTTCGGTCAACTTAGATCTTAACCCTACAATTAAACTACCCCTTGTGATCATTTCTTCACCGAACCCAACTCCTAGACCACCTAAAATACACCATATTAATAGCTGGGATGACAAATTATCTACCTGAGTAGTTGCATAGCTACCAATAATAACCAGAATCATGGCCACTGGCATAATCCAAAACCATTTAGGCCCTGATTTTACTTTATCGAAAAGAGAAACCCTCCACCAACCAAGGGCAGTTACTGCTATTGCTACAAAGGCACTACCAAGCAATGTGGGCATTGCATACCATAACTTAGCTGTAGTAGCACTTTCTCCTATTCGTGGATAATCTACTCCGTTTATTGCCCATGTTCCATAAAAAATGGCTAAATATATTAAATATATTGCAACACCAATAAAAATTGTTGGCTTAACCCTAAGCCCTCTCGGCTTTGATTCTTCTGCGCTATTTATTACTTCTTCTTTTTGCGACATTAGTCTCTCCTTTTAATACTACTTTGAACTGACAACTTTCTCTTCAGAGATGCGTTTTTTTGAATAATTTCCCCTTATAAAGAACAATGACAAAAAACCAACCAGTGGCACCAGAATACCAGAAAAGCTAGCAACAATCGCAAATGGACCAACTGCACTAATCTCTGAACTAGTTATAGATCCTGTTTGAATGAACAAAGATGCATCGTATAGCCAATGTAACAATATAGTTACCCAAAGAAAGCCTGTTACTCTTAGGCTTATGTACATGACAATACCGAACATAAATGTAATAACTAATTGAACTGCAGTATTTGATAACGATTGGCCAGTTAGAATATTAGTAGAATGCATTAAGCCAAAAACCAAAGATGATATTACAGCAACCCAAAACTCCGATTTTCCAGATTCCCTTACCATTTTTACCATAAAACCACGTGTTAAAAGTTCTTCGGTAAAACCTACAAAAGCAGTAGCAATTAAAATAGCTATAATTACTGAAAATGAAACTTTTGAATAGTCTGCACTTAAGAAGTGCCCAACAATATATAAACTAACAGCAATTGGGCCTATCCACATCCACTTACTGCCCTTCACCGTTTGCCTTGAAAATAGAGGCTTAAGCCAACCTATAGCTGCTGCAAATCCTGCAAGTAATACGCTGGTGATTGCAATAGGTAACATAAAACCTTTGTAGATATATTCTGGAACTGTTAATAATTCACCCTCTGGTATATCTAATTTTAGGCCTCTGGCAACCAACTGGCTAACACCCAAGTAGACAATCATATAGCCTACAGCTACAACTAATGCTTTCCACACTTTTGGTTTTAGAAAAAACTTAGGTGTCCTGCCCGAAGCACCATTTATTTCATCCATTTTTTCTCCTTTATATAGTAAATAAACAATATTTGAATATCTTTTATAAATCAATATTGATTAAAATTCGTATAAATTAAATAAATGCAACAAATCCTCGGTCATTTTTGATATGATAATTAAATAAAAAGAGGGTTGTATGAAGAAATTATTAGTAAAAAGTAAATTTGGAATTGGTCGTGACTTTTCTGTTTATGACGACGAAAAGGCTGAACATAAAGTATATTTTATAGATGCAAAAATGGGGTTTGGTACTAAGGCGGATATTAAAGACGCAAATGACAATATTTTGTATACAGCAAAAGGCAAAATTATTAATATTCCACGGAAAATGGATTTCTTCACCCCGGATGGTAAATCGGCCGCCCAGGTTGTAGCTAGGTTTTCTCCAATAAAATCTCGTTTAACTATGACACTTGCAAATGGAGATGTTTGGGAGCTTGCCGGTAACTTTATTGGAAAAAGCTATAGGGTTATGAATGGCGAAAAATTAGTATTAGAGATTGATCAAAAATGGATTACTATCAGAGATAAGTATTTTGTAAATATATCTGAGGATGTAGATATTCCACTAGCACTCGGTCTTGTTTGGGCAGTAGATATCTGGCGCGAAGGCAAAAACAATTAGTAAGTATCCTAGTAATCACTAACAATCAACTTAGCCTAATAGTCTAAATATATAAATAGATGCTACAACGTCTCTAATACGTTATTTTTGGCAGAGGAGACAGGACATGCCTACATTCTGCAGGCCCGAAACTTCGCCCACAAAAGCATAGCTTTTGGAGGAAGGTTTCCTTGCGGACTGCCAAAGGCAATCCTCACCTCCGACACCCTTCGGCTGAATCAGAACCAAGACGGTATCTCTGCCAATGAAAAACCCAGCACAGGCTGGGTCTTACACTGGCAGGGGAGACAGGACTTGAACCTGCGACACCCGGTTTTGGAGACCGGTGCTCTACCAACTGAGCTACTCCCCTATCAACAAGTATTATATTAATAATTTCATTTTTGGCAAAAAGATTTGCATAAGCTTAACCAACATATATAAACTAAAATAATATGGATTTTAGTGTTGGCGTACAAATTTTTGCTGAATCACCCAAGCTAGTTGGACAGTTTGAATTTCCTCTTATTTATAATCTTCTGGCTACTTTCTTATTCGCACTAACCGGAGTAATACTAGCTACAAAAAGAGGTTATGATCTCATAGGAGTTGGTATTTTAGCATTAATTACTGGTGCCGGTGGCGGTTTGATTCGTGACGGAATCTTTTTGCAGCAAGGGCCAGTGTTATTTATACAGTCACCTCAATTTATATTGGCTGTATTTTATGCTGTTCTGATTGGTTCATTTGCTTACCATGTAGTGAAAAAGTTCAATGTTTTATTTTATACTGCAGATGCTTTAGGCTTGGGAATTTATGGAATTATTGGAGCCCAAATGACCCTCAACGCTGGCCTAGGTAATATGGCTGCAATAATAGTTGGCTTTTCTAGCGCTATTGGCGGCGGAATGATTCGAGATGTGCTTATTAGACGTGAGCCGGTAATATTCTTTCCCGGTCAATATTATGCATTAGCCGCCTTAATAGGAATCGTTATATTTTTATTACTTGCAACAGAACTAGAAATTAATGCTCAAATTGCTGCTGTGATTGCCATAGGTATAACATTTATTTTACGACTTGCCGCCATTCGTTTCGACCTAAGAAGTAAACCGCTTGCCGATTTTGCCGATGTAAACAGAGATCAGTTTTTTCATTTTGTAGAAAGCTTAAAACCAGTAGTTAAAAAAGTTCGTAAAAAGACCAAGAAAAAGATTTAATTTATATTATTTTGATTCCAATTAAGAATGATATTGTTAAGTATTTCTATGGTTTCTTTTGTGCTTGGTAGTTTGTTGTCGTTATAAAAATGATTAATTTCTAGAGTGGTTTCTACCGGGCTTAAGCAAATTAGCTCATCTGCCAAAATATGCATTCTGTCTATAGCCTTTACAGAAGCTATTGGTGTGACCATAATTAGTTTTTTGATAGCTATTTTTTTTAGATACTCATATGCCATGTCAAAAGCAGTTCCGTTCAGGGCGCCATCACTAACTACAATTACGGCTCTATTTCTAAAATAATTTTCGTCAATCTCTCCGCCCTGCGCCAGAGCTACATTTAATTCATGAAAAGCCTGTCTTTTAGACTCTTCTATAAAGCCTCTGTATTCAGAGTCAAATTCTTCGAGTTCTCCTGCGGAGAAATTATTGTTATAAACAAAACCCCCATTGGCATTTATGCTACCTATAATTGTTTTGCCGTCTGGTAAGTAAATATCTTTGACCATTAATATGGCAATAAGCGAATGCAGTGCTTTGGCTATTTCTGCCCCAACTAAAATTGAACCTTGCGATAGGGCTAATACAATAGTGTCTTCGAACCTATACTTTTCGAACAAATTTCTAGCAAGCAATAGTCCCGCTTGTTTACGATTAACAAAATAATGGTTTTGGTTTTGCATTGGTTATATTATATAGCGAATAATCGTAAGTTATTTATCTTTTTTTGCTGCTCTTTTTCGCTTATTGTGATCTAGCTCTTTTTTTCTAATACGAAGTGACTCTGGCGTAACTTCAAGTAGTTCATCTTCTTCAATAAAGTCTAATGACTGCTCTAGGCTTAATTCTAGCGCTGGTGTAAGCTGAACGGTTCCATCGCTACTTTTTGAACGCATATTAGTTAGGTGCTTTTCTTTAACGATATTTATTTCAAGATCATCACTTCTATTGTATAGGCCTACAACTTGGCCTGCGTAAACTTTTTCGCCGGGTTTAATAAATAGTACTCCTCTGTCTTCTGCTGACTGAAGCGAATATGCGGTAGCTACTCCAGATTCCCAGGCAACTAATGCGCCGTTTCTTGTTTTATTTAGCTTAACCACAGAAGGCTTATACGAATCGAATAGTGAATATACCTGAGCCGTTCCCTTAGTTCCGGTTAATATTTCGTTAGAAATACCAATAAGAGCTCTGGTTGCTATTTTATATTCAATTTGAGTTTGCCCATTACCTAGAGGTTCTTGATGTATTTGTTCGGCTCTTCTGAGCCCAAAAATTGACTGTACCGTACCTACAAAAGCATCATCTACAACCACAGTTACCTGTTCATATGGTTCGTGTTCTTGCCCATCAATTATTTTGGTAACTACAGTTGGTCGGCCCACTTCAAATTCAAAACCCTCTCGTCTCATTGTTTCTATTAGGACGCTTAAATGTAATTCTCCTCGACCACTTATTAAAAATCCTATTCCGTGCTCTTCAACTTTAAGACCAATGTTGGTTTCTAGCTCTTGCTTTAATCTATCGGCTATTTGCCTACTTGTACTGAATTTTGCTTCAGTACCTTTAAATGGAGAAGAATTAGGTTGAAGTGATATTTTTATAGTTGGTTCTTCAATTTCAATGTATTCAATTTGCCCCGAAAAATCTTCTGAGGCAATAGTATCTCCAATTTTCGCATCAGCCAAACCTGTGACTGCAACAATATCACCAGCTACAGCTAGGTCGATTTGTCCCTTTTGCAGTCCCTGGCTTTTAAAAATCTTGTCTATTTTACTATTAGTGACAGTTCCATCTTGGTTAATTATTTTAACGATTTGGTTACTTTTAATCTGACCGTCACTAATTCTTCCAATAGCATATTTTCCTAGGAAATTATCCCACTCCAGTGCCGTAACCAACATATGGAAAGGTTTGCTGGCGTCACCGCTTGGGTGAGGAACGGAACTTAAGATTGTATCTAATATCGGCTCCATATTGGCGTCAGATTCTATATTGTCTGGTATATTCAGCCACGCTCTGCCTTCTTTGCCTACTGCATAAATTGTCTTATAGTGTAACTGCTCTTCATTTTTTGCCAGTTCAAGAAACAAATTCGCAGTTTCGTCTTCAACTCTGGCTATGTCAGCATCTGATTTATCTATTTTATTTATCACAACTATTGGAATAAGGTTGTTCTCTAAGGCCTTTTTTAATACAAATTTAGTCTGAGGCATTGGGCCCTCTTTGGCATCTACAATAAGCAAACAGCCGTCTGCCATATTTATAGTTCGCTCTACTTCGCCACTAAAATCAGCATGACCCGGCGTGTCTACAATATTAATTCTATAATCACCATAGTTAATTGCCGTTTGCTTAGCCTTTATAGTAATGCCCCTTTCTCTTTCTTGATCATTACTATCAAGAATTAGTGTCTGGGACATTTCGGCTTGGTTATCTCTAAATACTTTTGTTTGCTTAAGAAGAGCATCAACAATGGTCGTTTTCCCATGGTCGACATGCGCAATAATAGCAATGTTTCTGATGTTCTTAGTTTCTTGCATAATTTGTGATTTTGGTCACATTTTTAACCAAATATAATCTAATCTGATATATTTTAACATATAATTTAAAATTTCTCATCTACAAAAAGGTTGTGCTTGATGTTAAATTACAGATATACTTAAACAGTAAAAAAGAGAGAAAAAAATAAATATATGAAAGTATTAATGTTAGGGTGGGAACTTCCTCCTCATAACAGCGGAGGGTTAGGAGTAGCTTGTTTTCATATGTGCAAAGCACTTTCGAAACAATCTGTTGATATTGAATTCATAGTGCCATACACAGATAAGCACTTTGATATTGATTTTATGAAAGTTAATCCTGCTATTCCCCAATCAGCCAAAGAAGTCAAAAAGAGCGGTATGGCTTACGACAGTTTTATGTATGAATATACAGATGGAACAACAGAGTCCGTAAGTCTTTTTGAACAAGTTAAAAATTATGCCGATAGAGTAGAAAAATTAGCAGTTCTAGGAGATTATGACATTATTCACGCACATGATTGGTTAACTTTTAGAGCCGCTCTAAGAGCCAAGGAAGTTACCGGAAAACCACTTGTAGTGCATGTGCACGCTACAGAATTTGATAGAGCCGGCGGAAAGACCGGCAACCCAATGGTTCACGAAATAGAATATTTAGGTCTACTACTCGCAGATAGAATATTTGCAGTTAGTCAGCTTACAAAAGATATTATTGTCAAAGAATACGGTATTCCATCAGACAAAATAGAAGTAGTTCATAATAGCATTGATATTAATTTATATGAAAATATCGACGAAGATAATGCTTATAAATTCTTAACTAAAATGAAAAATAACGGCTATAGGGTAGTTTCTAACATAGGCAGGTTAACAGTTCAAAAAGGTCTTTATAATCTACTCCAAGCAGCAAAAAAAGTATTAGACAAAAATCCGAAAACAATCTTTTTAATTGTAGGATCCGGTGAGCAGTATTTGGAACTATTAGAGCTAGCTGCTGAACTAGGAATTTCGAAAAATGTTATTTTTACAGATTTTCAAAGAGGCAAAAACTTAAGAGATGCTTTTAAAATTGCAGATTTGTTTGTCATGCCTAGCGTTTCAGAGCCTTTTGGCTTGACTACTTTAGAGGCAATAGGCTACGGAACCCCTGCCCTTGTTAGCAAACAATCTGGCGTAGCGGAAGTAATGACTAATTTACTGAAAGTAGATTTTTGGGATATTGACGAAATGGCAAACCAAATATCAGCAGTTGTAAGTTACGATACATTAAGAGACGAACTGTACAGTCAAAGTTATAAAGAATTTGCTAGACTTACCTGGGATCACGCTGCCAGCAAGATAGTAAGTCATTATCAACGACATGCTAATTTAGTGGGGGCCAGATAATGAAGCAGGCTATTTGTTTATATCTTCATGTCCACCAACCATATCGCATTAAACACTACACTGTTTTTTCTGCAGGTAATGATCACAGTTATTTCAATGACTTTACTCCTAATGCACTTACTAACAATGAATTTATTATTGATAAAGTTTCAGCTAAATCATACATTCCCACCAATGCAGTTTTATTAGAGATGCTTAATAAGTATCCAGATTTTAAAGTTAGTATTTCTATAACTGGCACAATAATCGAACAATTCGAACAGTGGGCTCCAGAAGTGCTAGATAGCTTCAAGCAAATTGTTAGTACCGGTAGAGTTGAGATTGTTGCCGAAACCTATCATCACTCTTTAGCATTTTTCTACTCCAAATCCGAGTTTGAAGCTCAGGTTAAAATGCATAAAGAAAAGGTAGAACAAGTTTTTGGAGTCACCCCAACCGTTTTCCGAAACACTGAACTTAGTTATAACAACGACCTTGCCTACTGGGCCGATCAAGCTGGATACAAAGGTATAATTACTGAAGGCTGGGATCCAATCCTAGGCTGGAGAAGTCCTAATTTTGTCTATAGGCCTTCTTACACAGACAATATCAGGTTGCTAATGAAGAATTACAAATTAAGCGACGATATGGCCTTTAGATTCGGCAATAAAGAATGGGAAGAGCACCCGCTAACCACAGAAAAATTTGTGAATTGGATGGGCGCCTCAATGGATAATGCGCAGGTATTTAACCTTTTTATGGATTACGAAACTTTCGGCGAACACCAATGGGCAGACACTGGTATATTTGATTTCTTAAGAGCTTTACCCGATGCTTGGCACAATTCAAGAGAAGATAGAACCTTTATGACATTAACAGAAGCTATTGATTATTATGATCCAGTTGACTTTGTAGATGTACCAAATACCATTACATGGGCGGATAACGAAAGAGATCTTACTGCCTGGCTAGGCAACCCAATGCAGCATAATGCTATTTTAGCTCTTTACAGTCTAGAAGATTCAATAATTAATTCAGGCGACTGGCAATTAATTGAAGATTGGCGAAAACTGCAAACAAGTGACCATTTTTATTACATGTGCACTAAGTGGTTTAACGACGGCGATGTCCATGCATATTTCAGCCCATATGACTCACCTTATGAAGCTTTCACCAATTTTATGAACTCTTACCAAGATATTAGGTATAGGTTAGCTGAGAAAGGTTTGGATTCATAAAATGGCAAGACTAGCTATGCTTAGCAACGGACAGCTAATGGTCGGACTTAATGAACATGGCTTAATACATGACTTTTACTATCCTTTTGTAGGTTTAGATAATTTAACAACTTCAAGAAGTGTTCATCATAAAATTGGGGTTTGGGTAGATGGAACTTTTTCTTGGGTTGATGATGGCACCTGGAATATTTCAGTTAACCTGGAAAATGATGCCTTAATGTCAAATACAACAATGGAAAGTCAGAATCTAGGCATAACACTTAACACTTTAGATTTCGTTGATCCTCACCACAATGGATTTATCAGAAGAATTAATGTTTCAAATAAATGGGATATCAAAAGAGATGTACGCATATTCTTGCACCAAGTATTCGAAATTTCCAGAGGCGGACGAGGCGATACTGCCCTTTTCGTCCCAGATGAAAATTACATATTAGATTACAAAGGCAGGTGCTCCATTCTAGCTTATGGCGCTGCGAAAAGCAGCGGTCAGATGTTCGATCAATACTGTATTGGAAACTATGGCATAGAAGGTAAAGAAGGAACCTACAAAGATGCCGAAGATGGTGAACTTGCTGGTAACGCAGTAGAGCACGGAGGCGTTGACTCTGTTGTTAGATTTGCTTTTATGCTTGAACCTCATGATAGCGAATTAATTGACTATTGGCTCATTGCCGCGGCTTCACAGTATCAGTGCGAGGCCGTGCACCATGACTACAAAAAAAGAGGCATAGACGCAGTCGAGCAATCTGCCAGAAAATGGTGGCATAATTGGCTAGCAACTGGCGCCAACAAACTACATACACTTTCTCCGGACTTAGTAAATGAGGTTAAAAAATCATTAATGGTCATTAAGGCCCACTGCGATAAAAGAGGCGGTATTTTGGCAAGTGGCGATTCTTCAATTTTCAATTACGGAAGAGATTACTACTGCTACTGTTGGCCAAGAGATGGAGCCTATGCTATTTGGCCACTAATAAGACTTGGCTATAGCGATGAACCCAAAAAGTTCTTTGAATTCTGCCGAGACACTCTATCTAGGGATGGTTATTTGATGCACAAATACCAGCCCGACCGCGCAATTGGAAGCACCTGGCACCCGTTGGTGCATAACAATCGAAAAGAACTTGCTATTCAAGAAGATGAAACAGCTTCTGTGATTAATATGTTGGGGGAATATTTAAAATATACTGGTGATGAAGAGTTCGTGCAGTCAATTTATAACACCCTAACTCAGCCTGCTGCTAATTTTATGGCTAGCTTTATAGACGACGAGACAAATTTACCTCATGCTAGCTATGATCTTTGGGAAGAAAAGTTTTTATCGCATACATATACAGCCGCTACAGTCATAGGAGCTCTTCATACGGCTGCTGATTTTGCCAGAAAGTTTAACTATCCAGACGATGAAATAAAGTGGCGCAATGCTGCCGAAAGAATCAAACAAGGATTCGAACTATACTTTGACTACGATAAAGGAACGTATAGAAAAGGTATATTATTACAAGAAGATGAAAATATTCAGTTTGATAACACTATAGATATTTCTAGCCTGTATGGCGTGGTTATGTTCACTAACGAAAAGCTAGACTCAGAGAAAATACAAAGGTCATTAAGATCTATTGAGGAAAACATTTCTGGTTTAACCCAACTAGGTGGAGTGGTAAGGTACGAAAACGATTGGTACATGAGAACAACTGAACATCTACCCCCTAATCCATGGTTTGTTACTAGTTTATGGCTGGCTCAAATATATGTAGCTCTCGACCAAAAAGATAAAGCTAGGGGCTTACTCGAGTGGTCGCTAAGATACATGCTAAGTAGCGGTGTAATGAGCGAACAGGTACATCCAGAAACCGGGGCACCAGTTGGAGTTGCACCTTTGGTTTGGAGCCATGCGGAACTCATAAATACTGCCATAGATTTTATTCAATAAAAAAGACCCCCATTTTTTGGGGGTCTAATATAGCTGTTTATACTATCTTTTCTTTGCTTTAACTACGTTCCTACCAAGGTTTTTGCTAGTCTCGGTATGAGTAGCTATTGACCTGGTTGTTGGGCAATACTTTTTAAGAGATATTTTCTCTGGGGTATTCTGGGTATTTTTCGTAGAGTAATAATGCCTCTGACTACAGTTGTCACAAGATAAGCCGATAGTTTTTCTCTTTAATGTCTTTTTAGCCATAAATTCCCTTAATTCAGTGTACTATTTTATCTATTTTTAGTGTAAAAGTCAATAACTTACAAATGGAGCCGTTGACGAGACTTGAACTCGTGACCCCTTCCTTACCATGGAAGTGCTCTACCACTGAGCTACAACGGCAATATAATCCAAAATATTGTATCAATTTTGGCCTCTAGAAACAATTATCTGGCCTGTAAAAATTCAGCCAACAGTCCAACCTGATGAATATCTTCTGGATCTTTATTGATTCGGCTTAGAACTGCCATCGTTCCAATAAGAGTCTGGATTTGCGCCGTGCTAGGCTTTTCATCTCTCTCGTAAAAACTATCAATTCTTTGATGTGGTAATTCGTGTATCATATTTTAACTCAAACGTACAAAATGTCAAGATATTACCAAACAATTTGATAATTCCATTATGCTTCTGATAGAATATGGTGTGGCCTTCATATATGCCGACATAGCTCAGTGGCCAGAGCGGCTGTTTTGTAAACAGCGGGTCGTGGGTTCGAATCCCTCTGTCGGCTCCATTTTATCTACTATCTCTTTAGAGATAGTAAATAAAATATATCCAACATGGATGAGAACCCAAATAAGTGGGTTCAGATAATTCGAACGGTTAGTAAGAATTATATGATGAACCCCTAAAAGTCATCTATATATTATAACTTTTAGGGCGTGAAGCTATCATCCCTCTGTCGGCTCCATAAACATTAGTTGCAATGCGAGAGCAACTAAACTTTTAACCTACAGTGAGGTGTAGTTAAAAGAAGTGTTCTGCTCTGAACTTATCAGAGCGATTGCAGGGTTAGTGAAGCGGTCAAACACGACAGACTGTAAATCTGTTGGCATTCGCCTTCGTAGGTTCGAATCCTACACCCTGCACCAATAGATGAACCCAGCTTGTCTGGGTTTTTTCTATTGGTTTAGTGTACTGCGAACCTACGACTGAAACTGGTTTCAGTAGTCTTCGAATCCTACACCCTGCACCAACTAAAAACACCCACAATCTGGGTGTTTTTATTAATTAAACAAAATAGTTTATATAACAACTTTTTTAGGACGGGTAATTTTTTTGGGAGTTGTTTTAGATTTTGTAGTTCTGTTTAGCTTTCTGTTAATAGCCTTTGACTCATCTTCCATTCCATGTAGATCATAGGCTCTTTTTAATAAAGAGAATGTCTCTTTTGTTGGCTCAAGTTCCGAGGCTTTTTCCAGTTCATGTATCATCTTTTTATTATTACCTAGTTTTTCTTGGACCTTTGCATAGGCTATATGACGGGCGGCCATTGAATCTTCTAAGGTTAATGCCTCTTCAAAAGCAATTGAAGCCTTAGTGTAGTCTCCGGTTTCGTAATATATTAATCCTAAATTATGGTAAGAAGATGGGCTTTTTTCTATAGATGATGCAATTTCAAAACAATCTATAGCGTTCTTGAATTCTTTTTGCTTAGCATAAAGTATTCCTAAGCGGTTATATGCCGCCGCATTTTTGTCATCTATTTTTAGAATTGTTAGTAATGCTTTTTCTGCACGAAGAAGCTTATTGTCTTTCATTCCTTGATGAGCAATTTCCCATAACTTTCCTAGTCTACCGGCAATTCTATCTGGAATTTCATCTGTATCATCATCCAATTTGTAAGATGCGCGAATAACTACGGCAGTTAATACTAATAGTGCGATAAGTCCAAACATTATATCTATTATAGCACCATAAACAGTCTCGTCAGAACGAGTTTAGGCTGTACGGACTTGTCTAGCAGGTCTAAAGACTCAAGGCATAATGCCAATCTATTTTTCCATGGCCTCATTTTCTGTAAATCATTATTTTTTGCCGCAATTTCGGCTGCCGCCTTGCTTATAAGAAGTATTGATTCAATGGTATCTACCGATTGCTGTAAATCTTTAGACAAACCATTAACCCGCTGAAGTCTTTCGAACTTATCTTCGCTTAGTATTTCTTTGGCAGTATCAATATTAAGGGGAGTTTTACCTTCTACTAAATATTCCTCAAGATATCTTGATCTTTGAGATGTAAGTTTTACGGCTTGCTCAATTTTGTTAATATCTAGGTTTTTATATTCATTTATAACTTCTTCGATAGTTGGGTTCATAACGCGCCATAAGTAAGCTCTGGAACGAATTGTTATTAATAATTTACCCAAACTAGTTGTACCCAAAAATATATGCAAATTTGCAGGAGTATCTTCTAATAGTTTTAGCATACTATTTTGGGCTTCGTTTGTGATTTTTTCAGCATTTGGAACCATAATTACCTGAGGTTCTTTTTTTGTTAGAAACGAAATCTTTTTAATATCTCTTATTTGTTCTATGCCGATGGTTTTTTTGCCATCAACTGGTTCAATTACAGTTATGTTAGCTGGACTAGTAATAGAACTACTGAGATCTTTCATAATCTGTAATTTGCCACTACCTGGTTTTCCAACAAATACTATTAACTGTGGAGTATCCTTAGAAAGTTGTGATAATTTTTTCTTTGTGTTCGTGGAATATATCATTATTTCATTTTATCTTTAAATATTTTTGGCAATGAAGAAGTGAAAGTCTGAAGCTCTCCGCTTCCTGGTAACATAATTTCAATACTAGCTGCATGCAGGAATAATCTTTCGGCAATTTCTCCACCATATAAAATATCACCTAGAATGGGTTTGTTAATGTAGTTTAGGTGGACTCTTAACTGATGAGTACGACCTGTTTTTGGAGATAGCTCTAGCATAGTATAGCTATCAGAATGAGCAATACTATGATATTCAGTCTGTGCAGATTTACCGTTTTCGGTAACTATCATTGTTTGTGGTTTGCTTGGATTACGGCCTATCGGTAGATCAATTATTGCATCCGAAGGCTCCACCTTTCCGCTAACGAGCGCAATGTATTTTTTAGAAACTTTTCGATTTCCGAATTGTTTTTGCAAGTATTTTAGTGAATCTGTGTTTTTAGCGCATATCATAACGCCACTTGTAGCCCTATCTAAACGATGAACGATTCCTGCCCTTTCATTTACATCATTAAATTTGACCTTACTTCTTATAAAACTAGCAACACTTGGTTCGTCCCAATATCTACCTCTAGCGTGGCTAATTATTCCAGCTGGTTTATCAATAACTATAACCGAGTCGTCTTCATAAATTATAGGTAGCTCTATTTCATCTGCGGGTTTTTTTAAATCATTTATGTCTGCTTCAAAAATATCACCAGGAGCAATTTTATCACCAGGTTTTAGTATTTTATCTGCACTCTTAATACAATTCATATCAAATAGCTTAGCCAGAGCAGATCGTGAATATTCAGGGTATGAGTTAGCTAACAATATATCAGCTCTCAAATTTTTGTCACTTTTATTCTTAACTATTGCTTTGGCCTTTGAGTCAGAAATAGTAATGTCCTCTTATTATTCGGTTATAGAGTATGCTTGTATGTTCATACAATTATAGCATAGAGGCCTATAATAGATTTACCTCAAGCCAACAGCTTGCTGAACCCTTAAGAGCTGTTCATTGGCAATTGGCTTTAGTATCGCTTCGCTTGACTCTAGCTTTTTATAAATATTATGTTCATCAACATTTTTTAACGCTGACTGGAAATCATTCAAAAAATGCTTGACATATTCTGATACGGTTTTTTTAAGTTCGCCATAATTATTTTTGCCTTGCCATTCGTTAATCACATCTTCTAAGTTTCTATTACTAAGCAATGATAGTATTTGTAACAAATTACTAATTCCAGGACGTTCTTTAAAATTGAACTTAATCTCACCGAAACTATCTGTTGTTGCACTCATTATTTTCTTAGCGGCTTCGTCTGCAGAATCACTTAATAAGATTGTTCCAGCAGGGTCATTTATGCTTTTGCTCATTTTTTTATTCGGATTTCTGAGTGACCTTATGCGCAGTGATTGTGTGTTTCCTGCAAATTTTGCTTGCTCGGAGCTTTCTTCGGGCACTACAAATAAATTATCACTAAATTTATTATTTAATCTGATAGCCAATGTTCTAGCCAGCTCAATATGCTGCCTTTGATCGTCTCCAACTGGTACCCACTTAGCTTTGTATAGCAAAATATCTGCTGCCTGTAACACCGGATAATTAAATAATCCGACCGATACATGTTCTTTTCCAAGTCTTTCTGCTTTATCTTTAAACTCTACCATTCGACTAGCTTCACCAAATCCCGTAAAACAATCAAGTATCCAAGCAAGTTCACTATGTGCACTTATATAGCTCTGACGATAAATGTATGTGTCGCTATTCGATAGATCCAGCCCGGCGGCCACAAAATATTTTAGGTTCCTAAATGTATTGCTTAATAAAGTCCTATGGTCAATTGGTGTCGTGAAGCTATGCAGGTCAGGAACGAACATATTTAATTGATATTCACCGGCCAATTTCTGTAGTTGTACCATTGGCAGAATAGCACCTAGGTAATTACCAATATGTGGCTCATCATTACTCCTTATACCAGTAAGAATAATTTCTTTTCTCATTATTATTTAGTATAAACTACCTTTATATTTAATTTACAATCTTTGTGACTATTTATCATAACTAAATTCGTCTTCTTCAATTTTGAGTATTTTTGCAACAAAAAAGGCTTCATTGTATTTTGACGGAATTATTCTTATGCACTTGTTAAGTATATCATTTTCAACAGATATGTTTAGTGAAGATTGATTCACTTTTATAGTAGGCAAATCTCCTGCAATTGTACTTTGCAATATGCAGTTATGACTTTTTATAAATTTTGATACAACGATTTCATTTTCTTCAGCATTAATTGTGCAGGTACTATATACTATTGTTCCGCCATTTTTGACTAATTTATATGCCGTCTTAAGCAAGCCTAACTGCAGGCTCTGTAGACGCTTAATATTTTTTAAACTCCATGCGCTGAAATCTTTATCAACATTAATATTGATGTTAGCTTCTCCGCTGCATGGTGCATCAACTAGAATTTTATCAAAATAACCTGCGTACATAGGATTATTTGCAAGCGTTCTGCCATCATTATTTATTGAATTTATATTGCAGCCGTAAGTATTAAAAAATAATTCCATCTTACGGTATCTAGCTCTAGAAAGATCATTGGCAATTATTTCTGCTTCATTATTGCACATATCGCTTATATGTGAAGTTTTGAGGCCAGGTGCTGCACATAAATCTAAAATCTTATCACCTTTTTTGGGGTCTAAATTTAGCACAGGACAAAAACTTGAAGAATTTTGAATAACTATATCTTGGTTTTTGAATAATTTAAGACCAGAAGGTTTATTCAAGCTTTCAGAGTAATATGTATGTGGTGCCCAATCTATTTTAAAAACATCTGGAACTGTTGTTGAAAGTTCTGAAATAGTGTTATTGAGATCTCGGTTAAGGTTCAGCCGAATTGCCTTAATTGGTCGAATACTAAGCAATTGTCGGGTAGTATCTAGGTCATAACCCCACAGTTTGGCTGTTCTATTAATAAATTGATTTCTTCTTTCGTCCATATAAAAAATTGACCCTATCTGGAAATACCTAGGGTCAATTTTAGCATACGCCCAAATCTTAATAAGCTAAATAATCTACCTCTTTGTAAATTGTCTTTGCTTACGAGCACCCTTAAGACCGAACTTCTTACGTTCTTTTTCTCTTGGGTCTCTTGAAAGCAGATCAGCTTTCTTAAGAGTTCCTTTATAGTCCTCTGAAAGTTCCACTAAACTTTTTGCGATAGCTAAAGATATAGCGCCGGCTTGCCCTGTATGGCCACCACCTTCAACAACAACAGATACATCAAATTGATTCTCTTTATCTAGAACAACAAAAGGCTTGTTTATAACCTTAAGTAGTGCTTGGCTGTTGTCAAAGTATTCTTCTACAGATTTATTATTAACTGTAATTTGGCCTTTGCCTTTTGCATATAGCCTGACTCTTGCTGTAGAACTTTTCCGGCGGCCTAATGCATAAAAATATTCAGTTTTAGACATTCTTAAATACTCACTTTCACTGGTTTTTGGGCTTCGTGCTTGTGTTCGCTACCAGGATAAACCTTAAGCCTCGCTAGCCGTTCGTCCATTAATTTATTCTTTGGAAGCATGCCCTTAACCGCTAATACAATTACATCGGTTGAATCTTTAGACATTTTTTCTGCTAAAGTTGCTTCTTTTAGACTACCAGGGTATTGACTGTGACGATAGTACATCTTGTCTTTCATCTTATTGCCAGTAACAACTAAATTATCACTGTTAATAACTACTACAAAATCACCACAATCTATATGTTTAGTAAAGCTTGGTTTTCCCTTACCAGTTAATAGGGTTGCAATTTTAGTAGAAAGCCTTCCAAGGGGAGCCTCTGATGCGTCAATAATATACCAGTTCCTGGTTATATCAGATGGTTTTGCGCTATAAGTTTTCATTATTTAGTCTCCTTCTTAACAGTTTTAGCTTTTGCTGTGTCTGCTTTTTTAGGAGCTTCCTTGGTTTTAACTTCTTTAGGGGTTGTTTTAACTTCAGCTTTTTTGCTTACTTTTTTAAGATCGTCTACAAAACTAACCTCTGCCATTTCGGCGTTATCGCCTCTTCTGTTCTCAATTTTGCTAATTCTAAGGTGTCCAGAATCACGTGAACTTAATTTAGGAGCAATTTCATCAACTAATTTATGAGCACTTTCTACGGTTGCCAGCTTTGAAATTACTAATCTTCTATTATGCAAATCACCTTTTTTTGCTTTAGTGATAAGTTTTTCATAATAGGGTACTAGTTCCTTTGCTTTAGGCAATGTAGTTGTAATCTTTTCGTTAATTGTCAAACTACTAGCTAAACCTTTAATAAGAGCTCTTCGCTGATCTTTTTCCCTCCCTAGCTTTCTTCCTTTATATCCGTGCCGATGCATTTACTATAACTCCAGTTCTGCTAGCTTGTCTTTCACTTCATCTAAAGCTTTTTGACCAAATCCTTTGAGATCTCTTAGCTCAGCATCGCTTAAACTAAACAAATCTTTCAAAGAATGAATATCATTGTTTATTAAAGCATTGGTTGTTCTAGCGCTTAAATTTAAATCTTCTATTGCAACTTTAAGTTCAGCTGGCTCTTCTTCTTCAGCGTTAAAGCTAGGTGCTACATTTTTATTAGCTGGCGCTGCCTCAACTCTTGTTTGGCCTGCAAGAGCACTATACTGATTTACTAAAATTGCTGCTGCTTCTTCAAAAGCATCTTTAGGGCTGATTGATCCATCTGTGTCTATAGTAATAACAAGCTTATCAAGATCAGTAATCTGTCCAACCCTAGTGTCTTCAACTTTGTATCTTACGCGAAGAACCGGGCTAAAAATAGCGTCTAACGCGATCATGTCGCTAGGCTTCTTTTTAGTTCCTTCTTCTACAGTTCGATATCCGCGACCATTTTCTACAATTAAGTCCATTACTAAGTGTGTCTTGCTGTCGTCTGAGCTCGCAATCACAAGGTCTGTATTAACAACTTCGACATCAGCATTAACCTGAATATCTTTAGCTGTAATGTCTCCTGAGCCCTTAAATTCTAGTCTTAGTAACTGAGGCTCTTCGGCATATACACGAAAACGAATTTTCTTTAGTTGAAGCATAATGTCGACAATATCTTCTTTAATGCCAGGAACGGTTGTAAATTCGTGGCTAACGCCTTCGATTTTAAATGCCGTAACAGCTGCTCCCGCAATACTCGAAAGAAGTACTCGTCGAAGCGAATTTCCCAAGGTCATGCCATATCCGGTATGCAATGGTTCGATAACAAAACTTGCACTGACTTCACTGTGCTCGTCAATTTGTGCTAATGATGGTGTATGAATCTTTGACATCTTCTAGTCGTACCTCTCTATTATCGTGAGTAATACTCAACAATTAGTTGTTCATTAATATCTGGCTCAGCTTCTTCTCTAGAAGGTGTGCCGGTTATGGTTATTTCAAATTTTTTCCTGTTAGCTTTCAGCCAACCAACTGTAACTTCTGCGTTTCCGGTTATATCATCCATATTCTTGAAGTACTCAGTTTTTTGACTTTTTTCTCTAACTGTTAAAACATCTCCAGCCTTAAGCCTAATTGAAGGTATATCTACCCGCCGACCGTTTAACATAAAATGACCGTGAGTTACAAGTTGCCTTGCAGCTCTTCGGCTAGGAGCAAAACCTGCTCGGTACACTGCATTATCTGCACGTTGCTCTAATAGTCTTAGCAGAATTTCTCCACTTTGACCTTCTTTGCGGTTAGCCTCTTTCATTAAGTTAGAAAATTGTCTTTCTAGCAAACCGTAAAGTCTTTTTACTTTTTGCTTTTCTCTTAATTGAAGAGCGTATTGGCTTGCAACAGACCTGCGTCCAGTACGACCGTGCTGACCAGGGACTGTGCTTCTTTTTACCATGTGCTTATGAGCTTTAGGATGAAGTGCATAGCCTTCGCGTCTACTCATTTTTGTAATTGAATGTGTATCTCGTGCCATACTTAAACTCTCCTACTCTTTCGTGGGCGACAGCCACCGTGTGGAACACCAGTTACGTCTTTAATGCTCTCAACCGATACTTCGCATGATGCCACGGCACGAATAGCTGCTTCTCGGCCCAAGCCGATTCCTTTAACAAAAACGTCTGCTTTTGATAATCCGTGCAGTTGTTTAGCGGCATTAATTGCTTTTTCTGAGGCAACTTGCGCAGCATATGCTGTGCCTTTTTTACTACCTCTGAAACCACAACCACCAGCACTTGCAGCAGTTAATAAACCACCGTTTTTATCAGTAACTGAAATAATTGTGTTGTTGAACGATGCTAATATATGAACCTCGCCGTAAGGTACGCTTCGCTTTGCCTTTTTTTTCTTGGCGGCGCTTGAAATTTCTGCCATATTCTATATACCTATACCTTATGTCTTAGCCGGCGCCTTTTTTGCTGTTCCGCCGACTGTTAATTTCTTTCCTCTTCGAGTTCGGGCATTAGTTTTGGTTCGTTGACCTCTACTTGGTAGATTTGCCTGATGCCTTAGTCCTCTATAAGCGCGAATTTCCTTAAGACGCTTAATATTTGCAACAACTTGACGCTGTAAATCACCCTCAACCTGGACATTATTATTAATAACGTCTTGGATTCGACCAATTTCATCGTCAGTTAAATTTTTGACTCTGGTAGTAGGCTCAACTTTAGCCTTGGCGAGTATGTCATATGAAGTTTTACGTCCTATTCCGTAAACATAAGTAAGAGAAATCCATACTTGTTTTTCATTTGGAATAGTAACTCCGCTTATTCTTGCCATACCTTAACCCTGCCTCTGCTTATGCTTTGGCTTATTCTTGTTAATAACAAAAAGTCGTCCCTTGCGACGAACCATGATGTCGTCTGGACTGATTTTTTTTACACTCGCACGCACTTTCATGCGGATCATCACTCCTTAATGCTGTGGTGGTGACACACTGCGTTAAATTAATATTGATTCGGGACCAAAGAACCCTATGATTTGCGGTACGTTATCCGACCCTTCGTAAGATCGTAAGGTGTCAATTCTACCGTAACGCTGTCTCCGGGAACTATACGAATATAATGTTTTCGCATCTTTCCGGCTACATGAGCTATAATTTGATGACCATTCTCGAGTTCGACCTTAAATTGAGTACCTGGTAGGGTCTCAATTATAATTCCGTTTAATTCGATTACTTCTTTGGTACTGGCCATAAGCTACAACAATATCAAATTTTACTACAATTTACAGATTAGTGCAATGATTTTTTTAAAATAATCTTAAACTGTCGATTTTTTCTTTCTAAACAGCTTAAATTTTCGTTCTTTTTTATGGTCTGAATCTATATTAATTGTGTAGTCATCATATGTAATCATTAGAGCTCTTGATTCAATTTGTCTCAGAGTTTCAAGTGTTACTGATACAAGAATCAAGATACTAGTACCTCCAATAACAATTTGATCAGTCTTGAGAATCGCCTGTCCAAAAATTGGCATCACTGCCAGCAAAGCTAATGCTATGGCACCAAACAGAGTCAACCTATTAACTACTTTTAGTAGATACTTTTCGGTTTGTAACCCTGGACGTACGCCGTCTATAAAGCCACCTTGTTTTTGTAGATTTTCGGATATTTCTTTAGCGTTAAAAACAATACTTGTATAGAAGAATGTGAACATAAACACAAGCAAGAAATAAGCTATTGGATATATCCAGGCCGTCCAGTCACCACTAGTTAGTGTTTGACTTGTGGGTGTCGCAAACCAAGTTGCTAAATTAGCACCAAATTCTTGCCATTTGCCTGTCGCGTCTTGACTAAGTAATCTTCCGACGAACTCAGGTAAAGATAAAAAGGCCAGAGCAAAAATAATAGGAATTACGCCAGCCGTAATAAGCCTAATTGGTAAAGTTGTATTTACTCCACCGTAAACCCTGTTACCCTGAACTCTTTTAGCGTAACTTATAGTAATTCTTCTTTGGCCTTCGTTTAAATAAACAACCAAAATAGTAACAATAAATGTCACGGCTGCAATCCCAAGAGTCACCCAAAGAGCCTGGGCATTTATTGGAAGTGTGAACTTACCAAAAACACTGAACTGAGAGCCTTCTACAACAACAGATGTTATTAGGTTCCAAATTATAGCCGGAAGACCAGCCAAAATACCAACAGTAATTATCAACGATATACCATTACCAACACCTTGCTCTGTTACTATTTCGCCCATCCACATAAGTAGCATCGAAGCACCGGTTAGAGCGGCCACCATTAAAACCCACTGACCCAAGCTTGCGCTGCTAATAAGACTATCTAGCCCACTAGTACCGGCGGCAGTTTGCCTAACTAGGAAGATAGTTCCAATAGATTGAATAATTGCCAAAGGCAAAGTTAAAATCCTGGTCCATTGTTGGATTTTTTTACGACCATATTCACCTTCTTTGTTCAAATTTTCTAATTTTGGAATAGCTTTCGTTAAAAGCTGCATGATAATGCTGGCATTAATATATGGGCCAAGCCCAATAATCATTATTGATAAGTTAGCTAAAGCTCCACCACTAAGAATATTCAAAAATCCAAGTAGATTAGAGCCATTTGTCTGGCTAAAAACATTTTCTAAAACTTGCTTTAAGGTTTCTGGTTCAGCAAGAGGAATTGGTATATGAGCCAAGAATCTAAATATTACAATCATGCCAATAACAGCAAGAAGACGCTTTCGCATATCCGCACTGCTTAGTGACCTACCAATAATTTTCCAGTTCATATTTGTTTATTCATCCCTCAAATAATTGTTTCCATAAAATTGTAGCACATATTATATAAGATTTTTGCCGTATTTTATAAAACAATATTTTACTCAATTTAAAAATATTAATTAGTGCGCTATGATAATTTTATGAAAAAGTGGACTGTTGTTTCTTTACTCGCAATTTCTCAATTTGTAATGGTTTTAGACAGTACCGTTATGAATGTATCAATTTCTACAGTAGTTAAAGACCTGAACACCACAGTAAGCGCCATGCAAGCGGCCATAACTTTTTATACCCTCACAATGGCAGCATTCATGTTAATTGGTGCAAAAATTGCCTCTAAGCTAGGACTTGTTAGAGCTTTTGTTATAGGCTCAATTATTTATGGAATCGGGTCATTCATTACTGGAATTAGTCAAAATATTTACATGCTTGGATTTGGCTGGTCATTTATTGAAGGCTTAGGTGCTGTTTTGGTGATTCCTTCTATTGCTGCGCTTGTTGCATCTAATTACAGCGGAAAGGACCGAGTAACTGCCTACGCAATCATCGGTGGTATCTCTGGTGCCGCAGCCGCAGCCGGACCACTAATTGGAGGTTTTATGACTACGTATCTTTCGTGGCGCTGGGTATTTTTATTAGAAACTGCAATTATGCTTAGCTTGTTATTATTTGTGAAAAAATTTAAAGAAACCGACGTGAAAGATAAAAATAAAATTGATTTTCTTAGCGCGCTATACTCAGCAACCGGAATGGCTTTAGTTGTATTTGGAATGTTACAAAGCAAAACCTGGGGCTGGGTAACGCCAATAACTGAACCTACAATTAACGGACAATCAATTGCACCTTTTGGAATATCTATTGTTGCCTACATAATTGGCGCTGGCGCCTTTTTACTTTGGCTATTTTACGAAAGACAAAAAATGCTTGAAACGAAAAAACTTAACCCATTGGTAAATGTCTCCATGTTCAAAGCCCCTCAACTAAGGTCAGGATTAATGGTGCTATTTTCGCAGTATGTAATAATTGCGGCCATCTTTTTTGTTATTCCAATATATTTACAAATGGTGCTAGGCAAAGATTCGTTATCAACCGGCATAAAAATTCTGCCACTATCTATAGCTTTAATAATCTTTTCAATGATAGGATCAAAATTAGTTTCACGTTATTCTCCAAAAAAAATAATCAGGTACGGCCAAGTTCTTTTGGTAATTGCTTGTTTGGCATTAATGGCTAGTATTAACAGAGATCTAACCGGTGTTCCTTTTGCGGTGGCAATGTTCTTAACAGGAGCTGGACTAGGACTAATGGCTTCTCAGATTGGTAATGTAAACATGTCTGCAGTATCGCCCGATAAGACGAGCCAAGTTGGTGGTCTGCAAGGATCATTCCAAAATCTTGGATCTTCATTCGGTACTGCATTAATTGGATCTATTCTAATTGCAACTATGACTACAGGATTCGTAACAAATGTTCAAAACAGTACACTGCCAAGCAATATCAAAGATTACGTTTCGAGCAACACAAAAACTTTAGAAATTGTGCCATCTTCACAGGTTGAACAATATGCAATTGATATTGGCCTGACTCAAACAGAAGCTGAAGGTATAGCAACAAGCTATAAAGACGCGCAGCTTGAAGGCTTAAAAGAATCACTCTTTTACTTAACTGTTATTGCAGTGTTTTCACTATTTTTGTCAAGACACATTCCTAATAAAACTATTTAAATATTGTAGTCTTAAATTGAAGGCTAAAATTCAATTTGCGACTGTATTTTTTTCATCAAACTGTTAGATATTTCAAAATCCTTGCGACCATCCCATCTTGTTTTATAGTGCCGCCCAAACTCTTGGTCAGAAAACTTTACGCCGTCTATATCTATGGTTTTTGAATATCTAGGCCTAACATGCCAATGTACATGCGAAGATTCATAAGGATGATGTTGATATGCATCGTTCATTAAGCAAGACCAGTTAAACAAATCTGGACCATAAGCCTTTTTAAGCTTTGATTCGAATTTATTTATTACTTGTGCTAACGACAACCAATCATTCTGGGATAATTCCGACAATGCACTTTTATGGCTATTTAGCGTAACATAAGATCTTCCAAGCCAGTATTGATCTTTAGCCAATGATACAGTCCATTTAGTTCCAGAATGTATTACATATTCGTTTGTAGCTAATGCCTTACAAACAGAGCAATTATTTGTCACTCAATTTATATCCAAGAAACAAGTTAATTAGCATACCCATTCCGTATATATACGCAACTAATAAAACAAATACATTAACTAATGGTACAAAATACAGTATTAATAAAATCACACCACCAATAAGGGCTTTCAATAAGGAATGTTTATTAGGCACCAACATATGTCCTAAAGCATATCCAGAAAACGGTCCGCTTAAAATGGCAGCCGCCAAACCTAATACGGCGACTAATCCCGCTAAGGGTAAACCAATTAAAGAGATTCCCAATAAGAATATAACCCACGGAATTGCAAAAGCTGCTATTAGGCCATAGACACCCGTCTTCCAAAAAGCGTCCCTGCTTTTTATCGAAGCATACTCAAGTTGTTTTGGAATTACTAAGGCCAAAACCAAAATAACCGCTAATAAACTAAAAAAGATATATATTCCAAAAACAATAAAAATGCCCTTAATTATATCTTTTTGAATATTTAACTCATTAGGCTCACCATTTGCTTCATAGTATATCGTCCAGTTTTCTGAATCATTTTCGAATCTTATTGAGTCTATTGTCACTTCATTAGAATAAGTATCGTCAAAATCTGAATTTATCCCATCTAGCTGGTATATATCTTGCGCGAAGGCGGCGCCACTAATTGAAACTAAGATGAAAGCACCCAAAAAAAGTACAGATAAATATTTAGTAATACATTTATATAAATTTCTACTCATATATAATTTATGTTACTGAATTTACTTATTTAAGCAAGTTAATAAATATATGGAATTAGTTTCTTTGAATGCTTTGCATATTCTTTATATGAAGAAAATTTTTCTTTAAGCATTTGTTCTTCTAATTGCATTTTGATCGTTAATACTAAAATAAGCCCAAACCACAATATCAAACCCAAGTAGCTATACAGAAACGATAAAGTGAACGTAATAACCGCTAAGTAAGCCGGGTGTCTTATATATTTATATATTCCGGTTGTGACTAAATCTTGACCTTCTTTAGGCTTAGGGTGAATGCTCATCGAAAAATTCATGCTAT
>WBZP01000269.1_pt2 | contig 71185 bp, 59 predicted proteins | sample 5204301 | NCBI WGS metagenome assembly WBZP01 (sample SAMN12412401, study PRJNA552823) | activated sludge metagenome | isolation source: activated sludge from nitrification reactor of wastewater treatment plant... | place: USA: Pennsylvania | collected 2017 | reverse complement strand
CCCTCGGCCTCCCATCGTTTCCTCCTGGAACTCCCATCACCGTCAAGATCATAGGAACCTTGGCACAGGCACGGATCGCGTTGTAAAGTAGTCGGAAAGTTTCAGGTGTCGAGTGTCTGGTTGTGCCTGTCGGATCGCCAGTTGCAGCAATGATGATGAACGTTTCGCGTGCCAGGTCGCATGTTGTCGGTAGGCTTGACACACGACACTAGAATCTCGAAACGAAGGTAGAGGCTGAATCCATGGCGATTGTCAATGAATGTGTCGGATTGGATATCGGACAAACCGGGTTGAAGGCCGTCCGGTTCCGTCGCCGACTAAGCGGACGCGAAACCGTCGATTACTTTCAACATTCCTTGCCGTTTTCCCGCCCGGAGGATCTGGAGCCGGCTCGGCGCGTCCAATCCCTTCGAGGCTTCCTCTGGCGCCACGGACTCTACGCCACCGATCGATTGGTCACGGCAATCCCCTGTCAAGACCTCTTTGTTCGTACCCTCTCCTTCCCCTTCAACGATGCAGCCAAACTGGCGCAAGTCGTTCCGTTTGAAGTTGAGAACCTCGTCCCAATGCCGCTTGAGGACCTGGCGGTCGACAGCCTCGTCTTGCCTCCCGGCCAGTCTCTCGAAGGACCGCCTCGCGACAGCAAAGGCTCCGAGGTGCTGGTCACGGCGGCACCCAGGGACAAAGTCGCCGAGCACCTCCGATTCCTGGCCCAGGCCGATATCGAACCCTCCGCGATCAACGTCGATGCCATGGCGCTGTTTTCCGTGACGCAATACCTTCAAGGAGAAGGAGCAACCGTCCCGCAAGACTTGGCGATCATCGATATCGGTGCCTCCAAAACCACGCTCTGCCTGGTAGAAGGTGGACGCCCGGTCATGCTCCGAACGATTCTGTGGGGCGGCAACCACCTCACACATGCGTTGGCCGCCCGACATGCCTACAGCTTCGCCGATGCCGAACGCCACAAACGAACCATCGCGGTGGACCAGGTGAGCGGCTTGCTGGAGCCGATCGTGAAGGAGCTTCGTATTACCTTGCAGGCCTACCAAGGGAACGAGCGGAGTCGGTTAACCCACTGCTGGATTTGCGGAGGCGGATCAAAGATGGTGGAGATCGGCGGACACCTCTCTCGACAATTAGGACTCTACGCAGTCGGGCCACGACAGGGGTTTGGAGCCGACACCCCAAGAGCATTTTCCATTGCATTCGGATTGGCCATTCACCCCAAGATTGTTCGCCCACGGTGGCGATTCAAGTCCTCCCCCTTGGGGCTCGCGCTCGACCTCAAAAGCGTGTCCGACGCCGCATCACCGGATGTGGCCACCATGAAGCAAAATCGCCGCTTGGCGATCATTGCAGGGCTAGTCATCGCCGTGCTGGCGCTCCTGGACTTCTCGGTTCACTACTTTCTGCAAGACCAGCGTGTCACACGATTGAGAGCCGCGCTCCTCAGTCAGTACGAGCAGGTCTTTGGGACCGGAACGGGCGCCTCGCCCGGGGAGGAAGTCGATCAAGCAAAATACCGCATCGGCGTCCTCGATAAGGCTCTCGGATTGGTCGATGCCACGGATGGGAAAGTCCTCTTCACGCTCTCGACGTTCGTGAAACAACTTCCACCTGGTACGATGATCAAGGTCCGCGAGCTGACCGTGGATGGCTCGGTCATCCTCATGGAGGGAGAAACCTCCTCATTTGATGCAGTGGAGCGAATCAAGCAAGCGTTTGCAGCAAGCCCACGCCTAGCGGAGGTCTCCGTCACGGAAACCCGCGTGGGCGCCTCACCCAATCAAGTCGTTTTTCGCATATCCGTCACGGTGGAGAAACCATGATACAGGGCTTCAAAGAACGCTGGCATCACATGTCTCGGCGAGAGCGGACGCTCCTGCTCGCAGGTGGGCTCGTGCTTGGACTCAGTGTGTTGTTCGTCCTGATTGTCGACCCACTGTTGGACAACCTGGAGCGCCTGGAGCGCCAAGCCATGCGCAAACAGAAGGATCTTGCCGAATTGGCCCAACTCGGCCAATCCTATCTCGCGAAGCGAGATCGCTTAAGCATGATCGAGAGCCGCATGCCTCAACCTGAGAGCCATTTCTCGCTCCTCACCTTCATCGAAGAGGCGGCGACGACGGCACAGGTACGAGAACAGATCACCGGAATGCAGCCGCATGTCCAGTCGTTAGCGCAGGGCTACCAAGAGACCGCCGTCGATCTCCGATTGGAAGGCGTCCAACTCCCAGAATTATTGGCGTTATTGGCTGCGATCAATCAGGCCCCCTATGACCTACACGTTCGCCATCTGCAGATCCGTCCTAAATTCGACAACCCCGTCAATCTCGATGCCACCGTTCGAGTCTTGAGCTATGCCAAGAGCTGATGATCGCGGTATCGCATTACTACTTGCGCTCCTGGTCCTGACCCTCCTGACCGCCCTCATACTCGAATTCGACGCAGAGGCCAGACGGGAATACCGAGCAGCCGCCACCTTTCGCGACGACTATAAAGCCACCATGCTGACCCGGGCCGCCGTCCAGGCCACAAAAGCCGTGCTGCTCCAAGATCTGTTGCGGGAAAAGATGACCGGCCAGAAATACGACGGTCCGACCGATATCTGGGCCATGCCGATCAAGCAGTTGCCGATCGGCGACGGGTTCCTCACCGCTCAGATCCGGGACGAGACGGGGAAAGTGAACCTAAATGATCTTGCCTCGACCTCAGGGGGTGAGCTGGAGCAAAAGAAGAAGGTGGCCCGGGTTAAACGACTCTTCGAGTTGCTGAGAATCAGCCCCAATCTGGTTGATGCGCTCATCGATTGGGTGGACCAGGACGACGCCCCTCAGCCGGCCGGCGCCGAGAGCCTCTACTATCAATCTTTGAGACCACCCTACCGCGCCGCCAACAGTCCCCTCCTGGGCTTGGGGGATTTGAGGCTCGTCAAGGGATTTACGCCGGAGATCATTGAGCGGATTACGCCCTACATCACCGTCTTTCCCATGGAGGGCAGTGCCGCCATGAATGTCAACACGGCCGATCCGATCGTGCTTCAGACCTTAGACCCGGCCATCACCCAATCCGTAGCGATGGAGATCGTGCAGGGGCGACCGTTCAAGACCAAAGTGGAACTCGATCGAGTCAGCAGCTTTCAAGAAATCGGCCGGACACTGCGAAACGATTACGACATTAAGTCTGATTATTTTTCGGCACGTCTGGCTATCACCGTCAATGAAACCACCAAGAGCTCGCTGGTCATTTTGAAACGAGATGCCGGCAAGGGAGATAGTACGGTGGAATACCTGCGGATTCTCTAGCGGAGCATGAGGGGGGGGGAGCTTCGCGGTGCAAGTCTCACGTTTCTTGTCGGACACCAGAATCCCGCAATACGAAACAGGAAACCATGCATCTCACCCGCCTAGCGGCACTGTGATCGTGACTTCATTCCCCCGTTCATTGTAGGTCAGACTTGGGAAAAAAGCTCGCGTCAGAACGATCCCTCGGCCACTCGCACCCTCCGATTCGCGGAGTTCCTGAGATCGCGCCAGCACCGTCCTCCAGGGGAATCCCTTTCCTTCATCAGTGATCCGATACTCCAGATGGTTCTCACTCCGCTCATGAAACACACGAATCGTCACCCGGCGTGCTCTGAGACGCGGTTGCGCCAGCCGTTGAGCCAGCAATTGATCATAACAACCGCTGGCCAGAGCCTCCTGTTTTTCCAGGTCTTGAATCTCGAGATTCCCATGTTCAACGGCATTGAAGAGTAATTCTTGCAGCGCACCCTGGATATGGATTCTCTGAACCGGTGCTAATGCAAAAGCGGTCATCTTGAGCAGCCACGAAATGACACCGGGGATATACCCAGGATCCGAATCAATGGTCAACTCATAGTCAAATTGTCGAGCCCCCGGCACATCCAGCGGATGACAAGGCAGGAAGTCCTGAGCACGCTGCAGCACGGAGTACAGTTCTTCCTCGGCAACGGGCTTGTGCAGGTAATCAAATGCCCCGCCACGCAATGCCTCGACGATCAGTCGTTCCGGCGCATTCTGCGCCATGACGATCACCGGACATGGCTCATGCCGAGCCTTGAGCTCCTTGACCAACGCCACTCCGGCACCGTCCGGAAGAAACATGTCGGTGATCACAACATCCGGAGCCGCCTCCTCAATTTTGGCCATTGCAGCCACAGGGTCGGGAACGCTCGTCACCGAAAACCCTTGGCCTTGCACGTAACGGGCAATTTGCGATTGCGTCTCCACACAGGGATCGATGACCAACAGCTGATCCACTGGTAACGGCATATTCATGCAGCCATCCCTTGGTCAAGGATCGGACGCAGACTAGCCAGCAGGCGATGAAGCTCCTGCTCCAACGTGGCATAGAGTTCCCCACCCTGGGTCAGATTTCCGGCTTTCGCGGACTCTTCTAATTCTTTGCAGGCCAGGAGAGCAGCCGGAGCACAGAACTGTAAAATTGCCCCCTTCAATCGATGACTGGATCGCGCCACCGCAGCAGCATCTCCAGCAGCAAGCGCCGCCTGGGCTTGAGCCAAATCTTTGGGACCATGCTCTAGAAACAGCTCAATCATCATCAGGAGCGTCTCGAGGTCCTGATCTACACGAGCAAGCGTCTCTTCATAGTTAAACGCTGGTTCCTGATTCAGACGATCACTCATGAGTCTGTGTCTCCCTCAATTCCACCGCCATGACCGCCACATCATCAGGGAATTGCTCATGCCCCAACCACCGAACTGCCTCGTTGACCGCATTGGATAAGACCTCCGACAGAGGTTGCCGGCCAAGCGTACAAACGAGCTGCTCTAAACGATCTTGTCCCCACAGATTGCCTGTTGCGTCCGGCACTTCATAGAGACCGTCACTCAACACATAGAGCCGATCACCGGGGTCAACCGAAAGCACTTCCGTGCCGTAGATTGTCGACGAATCAAACCCCAGCGGGAGATTCGGTTTCGCGATCCAATAGACCTCGCCGGACTTGCGATGAAGAAATACCCCGCTATGCCCCGCCGTCGCGTAAGAGAGGGTATGAGAGCGGATATCAAGCGTCGCAAACACGATCGTGAAATAGTGCCCGTTCTCCGTGAGTGGAAAGTGCTTGTTGGCTTCAGTCAGGATCGCCCCGGGATCACTCGACCCGACATGACGAAGTAAGCTCTCTCGGCGAAGAAACGTGGCAAAGGACGCAGATCGCAAGGCCGGTGAAACGCCGTGACCAGACGCATCAAGCAGATACAGCCCCAACAGGTTGTCACTCCACGGGACCACGTTAAAGAGATCTCCGCCTAACCCGAGTGATGGTCGATACACACGAACCATCTCTACACCGGGAGCGATCGTCCCCGACACGGGAAGTAATGACTCGACATACCGCGCCGCCGACTGTAATTCACGTTCGAGTGTGTCTTGCTTTCGACGGATCTCCGCCGTGACGTCTTCCAGGCGTCTGATCAAACCCGCAGCGCGGATCCCGGCTTGCACGCGAGCTGTGATTTCATACTTACTGGCGGCCTTGCTGAGAAAATCATCCGCTCCGCGAGCCAACCCTTCCGCAATCTGCTCCGGTTGATCGTTGCTCGTCATCATCAGAATTTGACTCGACAAGAGTTCTGGGTCCTGGCGAACCAGTTCACAGAACGAGGGGCCATCCATCTCGGGCATCATCCAGTCCAAGATCGTCAAATCGGGACGCTCACGGCGGAGCATGTCCAACCCGACCTTGCCGTCATCAGCCTGTAGGACTCGATACCCTAGCCGTTTGAGTCGAGCCGCCAACGCAACACGAGCCGTCGGCTCATCGTCTATGATGAGCACGGTTTGAGGTGTGACGTGCGTCCTGTGTTCAACCGAGGTTGAGGGCATTGGGCACCCTGAGTTGGGGTGGGGCTTTAGATTTTTGGTTCCGAGTTCCAGGTCTTGGAGGCTCTGTCTAGGCAGCATGAAACCTGAAACAAGCAACTTGAACCGTACGATTCCTATACACAATACGTTTCACTAACAAGGCGGCACGACGTCCGTCTAAGCTGCTTTCTGCTGTGCAGCCAATGCGTCCTGCTCATTGTCATACACAGGGATCAGTTTCTGAATATTTGCAAGGCTCATGATTTCACGCACATAGCTTTGCGGTTTCAACATGCTGACTTTTCCCTGGCTCAGCTTAAAATTCTGAGACACAAGCGCCAGCAGTCCAAGCCCTGAACTATCGACAAAGCGGACTTCAGCCATATTCAGGATCAAATGCCGGCAACCCTTTTGCCGAATGGCCTCCACCGCCGTTTTAAATTGCTCACGATTGGCATAGGTGAGATCCCCGGTCAAATCGAGCACCACGCCATTCAAGACCGGGCGCTCTTTCGTCTGCATCGCCATATCAACCTCCTTAATTAAGAACCATCGCGATTGCTGTATGCACGTGAAGCGTCCGAATCCACATCGACATACGCTTCAAGCCTCACACGTCACGTCACTCTCATCAACGGCTCACATGCGTCAAGATGGCCCCGGCGATATCGCCCAGGGGGAGCACCTTATCCACCGCTCCTGCTTTGATCGCTTCTTTCGGCATACCAAACACGACACAGCTCGCCTCATCTTGCGCGATCGTGAACGCACCCGCCTGTTTCATCGTCAGCAATTCCTTTGCACCATCCCCTCCCATCCCGGTCAGAATCACTCCGACGGCATTGGCACCGGCATAGCGCGCCACGGAGGCAAACAGCACATCCACTGATGGTCGATGCCGATTGACCGGAGGATCCTGATTGATCCGCACGGTATAGCGGGCGCCGCTCCGTTCCAGCGCCATATGATAGCCGCCGGGAGCAACCAAGGCATGTCCCGGCAACACGCTGTCCCCGTCTTCTGCCTCCTTGACGGAGATCCGACAGAGCCCGTTCATCCGATCAGCCCAAGTTTTTGTAAACCGCTCAGGCATGTGTTGCGTAATCAGCACCGGCGGCGTATTGGGAGGAAGGAGCTCCAATACGTCTTTGACGGCTTCCGTCCCCCCGGTGGATGAACCAATGGCGATGATCGTATCGGTCGTTTTGATCATGGCGCTGCCTGACGGAAGGGGTTTCGCCTCACGCCTCACGCCTACCGCCTCACGCTTCACGTTTGCACAGGCGGCCGCCTTGATTTTTGCGATCAAATCCTGGGCCACCTCATCCATGCCTTCGCGAAGGTCGATTTTGGGTTTGGTAATAAAATCCACCGCACCGAGTTCGAGGGCTCGGAGCGTCGTTTGACAGCCTGCTTCGGTAAGAGAGCTCACCATCACGACAGGCATCGGATGCCCCCGCATGAGTTTTTCGAGGAATGTGATGCCATCCATCCTCGGCATTTCAACATCCAGGGTAATCACATCGGGATTCAACGCTTTGATCTTCTCCCGCGCGATATAGGGGTCAGGCGCCGAACCGATGACTTCGATCTCCTGATCCTTTGCGAGTAACGATGCCAGGACCTGGCGCATCAATGCCGAATCATCCACGTTGAGGACTCGAATCTTCTTCATGCACACCCCTACGTTTCAGGTTTCAGGCTTCTTGTTCTCGGACAATTTCAAACAAGGACCATGAAATGAGAACCGCCTACGTCAGCTAAAAGAGCGTCACATCGTCCTCCACCGGCTTCTCAACCGTTTGGATCTTTGTGGCATATTCATTCTCACGTTCAAGAATGGTCTTATTCTTCAACCGTTCTATCTTTTTAAGGAGCACGCGGCCGGAGTCTGTAAAATAATAAACTTTGCGCGGACAGACGTCTCCCAAATCCGTTTTCACCGCCCTGAGTCCCTCTGTTTCAAGAAAGTTGAGGACCCACTCAGCATTTCGAGCACCGACGTCGATATTCCCCTCGTAGATTTTCCCGGCCCCGAAGAGCTTTACCTCCAGCCGACTCTTTACGCCTCCCAGTTTCAAGATTTCATTGATCAACGATTCCATCGCATAGGAGCCGTATCGAGTCGATTCACCCCAGGAGTCGTTTCCGCCGTCTTTTGGCTTGGGTAACATGAAATGATTCATTCCACCCACACCCGTGATCGGATCACGGATACAGGCGGAGATACAGGACCCGAGCACGGTATACACAATTATGGGAGTGGAACTGACAAAAAACTCCCCGGGCAAGATCGCCGCGATCTCATGAGGAAACCGACTATCTCGCATCCGTCGAATATGCGAAAACGGATTCGCGGCGCTGGGTACCATGCGATTAGCGCTCCTTCTGGTAGATGGTGGGGCCCATGACCTTGAATGGATGCTCGACCCACTGCAGGCTTTCGGAATGACCGATGAACAGATGCCCCCCCGGCTTCAGATACCGATAGAACTTGTTCACAAGCTGCTCCTGAGTGGGACGATCGAAATAGATCATGACATTCCGACAAAAAATGAGGTCCAATGGGCTCTTAATCGGGAACCGGGCATCCATGAGATTCAACCGTCTGAACTGGATCATCGAGGCCAGATGCGGCTTGACCTTCAAGAAACCTTCACTTTCCCCTCGCCCGCGTAAAAAATGCCGTTTAACGAGCTCGGGTGACAGATCGCGCACGCGGTCTGCCTCATACCGGCCCGCTGCCGCTTTTGCCAAGACGCGGGTCGACAGATCAGACGCCAGAATCTTGAAGTCCCAGCGTTGAGGATCAGAAACACCTTCGTAGAGCGTCATGGCGATCGTGTAGGGCTCTTCACCGGTCGAGCAAGCGGAGGACCAAATACGAACGCGCTTGTCTTTCTCCAATTCCGGCAGGATCCGCTCCCGCAGATAATCGAAGTGCTTGGGTTCTCTGAAAAAGTCGGTCTTGTTGGTCGAGATCAGGTCCAACATTCGGGTGAACTCTTCCTTCGTCGCATCACCCGTGATTTGCTCATAATATTCCGTGAACGTCGTCAACCCGAGGTCTCGCAATCGCTTCGACAGCCGAGACGCCAACAGCGTTTGTTTTTGATCCCCGAGCGAAATACCGCTTTCGTCATAAATCAGTTTGCGAAAACGAAGAAACTCATCGGAGGTAATCCCGTAATCCATAGTCACTCCACCAGGTGAATCTGATGCGCCAAGTTCCTACCCACTCCTGCAAAGTCTTGGCTTTATCGGTCGGTTGCTATTGATTCTTGACAGGAGGCGACCGGTGCAATTTCGCGATGTTAGCCTCGTGTCGACTCAAGAATTGGCGAAAATCACCCGACAAGAAGCAATCTTCTGTTCCCATTTTGTCGCCTACAGGCCGCGGGCCAAGACCATGGAACGGAATCCATGCAGCATCTTTTCAAGAACGCCTCCCTAACAGCGAACGGGGCTGAGCAGAGACTCGAAGCACCAGCGACTGATGGCGGCGATCCCCTCAATCACCAAGAGAGGCCCCCCTTTTTGGGCATCAGCTCCGGCTTGATGCTTGCCACAGCCTATGTCGTCCTTGGCAAACTCGGGCTCATGCTGGCCATCCAGCCGGGATACGCCTCAGGAATCTTTCCACCTGCAGGTCTGGCAATTGCGGCGGCCTATCTCTGGGGAAGTCCAGCGCTTCCGTGGATCGTTCTGGGATCTCTTACGCTCAACCTCTCGGTCACTGCCGCGCCCCTACAGACCTCAGCCACTGTGGCTGCCCTCTGTATCGCGATGGCTTCTGCTTTACAGTCGTGGTTCGGACGGGCTGTGTTGCAACGCACCGTTGGCCTGAAAACGGGTCTTGAGACCATCGAACATATCGGCGGATACCTCCTGGTCGCTCCATTCATCTGCCTCATGGGGGCGTCTTTGTCCGTGGCCAGCCTGGTTCAGCTGAGAGTCATTCCATCGGATCAGGCCTTCGTGGCATGGCTGACATGGGCGATCGGCGATACCTTGGGCATGGTGTCGATCTTCCCGATCATGCTGGCGCTATTCGGCAAACCAGACTCGGTCTGGAGAGGTCGTCGGTTGATCGTCTCATCGATCATGGCCGTTTCCGTCGCGCTCGTGGCGATTGCGTATGTCAGTACCCATCAGATCGAGTCGGCACAAATAACCCAGCGCTTTCACTTCCAAGCCGACCGTCTGGCTAAGAAGATCCAGGATCATTTTGACGAACAGGAATTCATCCTTGAGCAGCTGGATAGGGCCCTGTCCATGTCTCAGCGTGAACCAATGAGCCATAAAGCCTTTGGAGTACTTGCGCAGCCCGCGTTGAGTCGGTTTCCCATGCTGCAAGCAATCGAGTGGGCACCGGAAATTCCATTGGACCGACGCCCGATGTTCGAAGCGTTCCAGAAACAATGGCTTCCGGAGTTTGTGATTACCCAGCATAACGAGTCAGGTATGATCGTCCCCGCACTGAACCGGCCCACCTACTACCCGGTCACCTATGTCGAGCCGCTCGTTGGCAACCAACAAGCCCTCGGTTTTGATCTAGGCTCAAACGCTGCCCGTAAAGCGGCAGTTTTACAGGCGCGGCAAACCGATAGCCCCATCGCGACCGAGCCAGTCACGCTTGTACAGGAGCAGGGTGCTCAACAGGGCATCCTGCTGATCCGACGCATTCAATCCGGTGCCAATGCGCCGGGATTCGTCGTAACGGTCTTACGAACAGGTGACTTCATCGGGAAGTTACTCCCCGAGGGAGGTGAACTGACGGTCAGTCTCGTGGACGTCGAGCAGAATACGATGATCTACGGGACTCGCCTAACGACAGCTCGAGAGCCGGTATCCACACACAGCCTGCGGTTCGGTGGAAGGCAGTATCACCTGTCCATCAAGCCATCCTCAGCAATCGTCGCCGCCTTTCCCACCTGGCAAAGCTGGGGTCTGTTGCTCGGAGGCATCTTGGGGGATGCCTTGCTGGGAGCCGTGTTGCTTCTGATCACCGGGATCACGAACCGCGTACAAACACAAGTTGAAGAGCGCACTCAACAGCTGGCCCTGAAAAGCGATCTCTTGCAGGCCATCATCGATACCGTCCCCGTGCGTGTCTTCTGGAAAGATCGAGCATTGCGCTACCTCGGCTGTAATCCTGCCTTCGCACGAGATGCCGGGAAAAGCGATCCCAGTGAGCTGCTTGGTAAAAGCGATTATGATCTCGTCTGGGCAAACGAGGCAGCGCAATATCAAACCGATGACATGACGGTTATCACGTCCGAAAGCCCGAGGATTGCCTTCGAAGAGCCGCAAACCACCCCGTCCGGCCAGACAGCCTGGTTACGGACTTCGAAGGTGCCGCTCAAAGACCACGAAAACCAGATCATCGGTGTATTGGGCACATACGAAGATATTTCGGAACAGCGAGCCACAGAAGCCCGGTTACGCTCATCAGAAGAGCGCTTCACCTTGGCTATGCAAGCCGCGACGGACGGCCTGTGGGACTGGAACATTGAGACCCAGATCACCTACCTATCCCCTCAATGGAAAGCGATGCTGGGCTATGCGGACAAGGAACTCGACGACAGCTTCGCCACCTGGGAACGATTAGTGGACGAAGCCGGCCGGGTACGGACCATGGCGCTCATTCATGACTGTCTCTTCGGAAAAAGCAATGGGTTTAGGGCTGAGTTCCGGATGCGTCACAAAGACGGCCACTGGGTCGATATCCTGTCCAGAGCAATGATCGTTCGAGATCAGAATGGGAAGCCCGTACGCATGGTCGGCACCCATGTGGATATCACCGAACACAATGCGGTCGCAAGACAGCTGGAACAGGCCGCGGGGATCATGGAGAAGCAGAACCAGGCACTCGTCGTCGCACACGACCAGGCCAAGAAGTCAGCCGAGGCCAAGAGTGTCTTCCTGGCCTCCATGAGCCACGAAATCCGTACACCATTGAACGCAATTATCGGGATGGCCGACTTGCTCCAAGAAACCTCGCTGAGCCAAGACCAGGCAGACTATGTGCAACTCTTCGGCCAAGCCGCCGACCATCTCATGGGGTTGATCAACAGTATCCTGGACCTTTCCAAGATCGAAGCCGGCGAGCTACGGCTAGAACAGATCTCCTTCAATCCTCATGAGCTGGTGACCACAGTGCAAGACTTGATGGCAGTGAGCGCCGAGACCAAGCAACTCACGCTGGACGTCCAGGTGCATCCCGATGTTCCCTCCGCTGTCACCGGCGATCCCATGCGCCTACGACAAGTCCTCATGAATCTTGTCGGGAATGCCATCAAGTTCACGGAGCACGGACAGGTCGTGCTGACGGTCAATGCCGCAGGCCCCGATCGCATGCGGTTTGTGGTCTCGGATACCGGCATCGGAATTCCGCCGGACAAGCTTCCGTTCATCTTTGAGAGCTTCACACAAGGAGATGCGAGCACCACCCGGAAGTACGGCGGCACGGGCCTAGGACTCTCCATTTGCCAGCAATTAGTCTCCCTGATGAAGGGGCAACTCAAAGCAACAAGCACCGTCGGGGTCGGCTCGACGTTTGAATTCACCATCCGTTTGCCGAGCGTGATCGACACAGTGACACCGCTATCAAAGAGCCACCTTCGGGAACAAACCGAGCCGGTCTCCGCACCGTCATCGCGACGGCTCAATATTTTGGTCGTCGACGATCTCGAAGATAATCGTGCGATTGTGGCGCACTACCTGAAGAACAGTTACTATGTCATCGAGATGGCTGAAAATGGCCAAATGGCCGTCGAGAAATTTCAGACAGGCAGGTACGACCTTGTGCTCATGGATGTGCAAATGCCGCTCATGGACGGGCTTCAGGCCACCAGCGCGATTCGTCAATGGGAGCGGGCTCACCACCGTATCCCCACCCCGATTCTTGCGCTCACCGCCCATGCCCTTGAGGAGGATGTGAAGAAAAGCCTGGATGCCGGCTGCACCGCACATTTAACCAAGCCGATTAAAAAGCAGACGCTGCTCAGAGCAATCAGCGATTATATCTCGCCGGACACCGAGCGAGCAGCATAGGACGTTGCCGGAGATCGTACGATGGCCCATCGTTACTTTTGCACACTCGAGCAAACACCCTACTCACTGGGCTGGAGGGGTGCATGAAGAGATTTCGAGACCTGAGCATTCTGAGTAAACTGGCCATAGCGTTTGGCTTCATGGAGCTGCTGCTGGTTGGAATGAGTGTTCTCTCCGTTCGAAGTACCATCCAGTTCCATGATCGTATCGATACTCTCTACCAGACCCACGTACTTCCAACCACTCACCTCTACGATCTGCGCGCCACAAGTTTCAAAATGCAAACAGCGATTGCCCGGCATATTCTGGCCTATGGATCGGCCATGATGGAGACCCAAGAAACTGAGATTGCCGCATTAGACGAGGCATTCCACGTACAGCTGAAAGGCTATGCGAAATATGTCATATCACGAGAAGAGCAGGCACTCTACGAGGACATCACGGCACGGTGGCACGACGTTCAAGCTGCGCGAGCGAAGGTACTCCACCTGAGTAGGCTCTATAGTAAAGATGCCGCTGACGACATTCAACGAGGCGAAGGAGCTGCCCGGCTTGCAGCATTCACTGCGGCGATTCAACGGCTTATCGAGCTGAATAAGGAGCTGGCTGCGGACGCGTATACCGCCAACACGACAGAGGTGTCAGACGTCATCCACTACATGCTCCTGATTACGCTTGGAGGATTGGCCTCTGGGCTGTTCCTGGGATGGAATATCTCCCGGAAGATATCAGCTGGTCTAAAAAACATCGTCACGGCGACCATCGCAATGAGATCCGGCCAGCTTCAGGCCCGGGCGAACCTCACCTCACAAGACGAAATCGGACAGCTGGCACAGGCGTTCAATGAGATGGCGGCGAAGATCGAGGCCGATGTGGCAGGCGTACTCGAAGCACAACACACGATGATGGCCATCGATCATACCTATTCCATTATCGAGTTCAACTTGGAGGGGACGATCATCGGCGCAAACGAAAACTTCTTAAGATTGAGCGGGTATGCCAAGGATGAATTGATTGGCTCCCATCACCGGATTTTGTGCGATCCGACCTACGTGAAGAGTAACGACTACGCAACTTTTTGGGAAAGGCTCGCCCAAGGACACTTCGAGACCGGCACGTACCAGCGGATCACCAAAGGCGGAAAACCCATCTGGATTCAAACGTCCTATAACCCGACCCTCAACGCTAATGGCGAAATCTATAAAATTGTCAAGTTCGCCACTGATATCACAGCTCAAAAGGAGGCGGAGATTGCCCGACGTGAACAGGAAACGCGCCTGCAAGCGATCGTCAGTAATGCGGTAGACGGAATTGTGACAATCAACGACCGCGGCATCATCGAATCGTTCAACCTAGCGGCTGAGCGCATGTTCGGCTACACCTCGGCCGAGGCCATCGGGCAGAACGTCAAACTGCTCATGCCGGAACCGTATCGATCAGAACATGACGGCTATCTTGATAACTACAAGAAAAGCGGTCATCCAAAAATCATCGGGATCGGGCGCGAAGTGGTCGGTCAACGGAAAGACGGGTCGACCTTTCCGCTTGAATTGGCCGTCAGTGAGCTTCACTTGCAAGGGCGTTGCCTCTTCACCGGCATTTTACGCGATATCACTGAACGCACTGCAGCCGCAACTAAACTTGAGCAAGCCGCGATTCAAATGGAGTGCATCAATCTCGAGCTGGAAATGGCGAATGACGAGGTGCGGCAAGCAACCGAAACCAAGAGCGCCTTCCTGGCATCCATGAGCCATGAGATCCGAACTCCAATGAACTCGATCGTCGGCATGGCGCAGCTGCTCGGCGAAACATCCCTCACCCCTGAACAACAGGACTACACACAGCGTCTCAGGCGAGCCAGCGATCACTTACTGGATCTGATCAACGACATTCTGGATCTCTCAAAAATTGAATCCGGACATTTGGAACTGGAAACGGTCCCCATCGACCTACACAATCTTCTGGAGAACGTCGGTGAGATGATGGCCTTGCGCGCTCATGCCAAACAGATCGACTTCGTCCTGCGGGCATGCCCTGGCCTCCCTGACGGAGTCTCCGGAGATCCGACGAGGCTCCGGCAGATCCTCGTGAATCTGGTGGGCAACGCGATAAAATTCACGGAAACGGGTCAGGTCCTGGTTCAGATCGAATCGACCGAACCCAACCAGTTCCGGTTTTCCGTCTCGGATACCGGCATCGGTATCCCGGCCGAGAAGCTCGGCTCCATCTTTGACGGCTTTTCTCAAGCCGATGCGTCCACAACCCGAAAATATGGCGGCACAGGGCTCGGCCTCAACATCTGCAAACGCCTCGTGAAGCTGATGGACGGGGACATCTCCGTGACCAGCACTCCTGGAATCGGTTCCGACTTTGTCTTCACGATTCCCTTGCCCACCGTATCGCTTGAGACGACGCCAGCGGGCCTAGATCTCCGTGTCCTGAAAGGGACACGCATTCTCGTCGTGGACGATCACCAACCGACACGCCTCGTCATCGCTGAGATCCTCTCAGCGGCCGACACACTCGTCAGCGACGTAGCCTCGGGTTCATTGGCGATCAGTTTCCTCCAGGCCGCTCAGACCGATAATCAGCCGGTGCAGCTCATGATTGTGGATCATCGCATGCCGGACATGGATGGTCTCGAACTTGTACAAGCAGTGAGGGCTATGCCATCCGGGAAGGACCTTCCGGTCCTGTTCCTTCTCTCGAATCCCCAAGAGTCCGACCGCAAGCAGTTACAAGAGCTTGACCGTACGCATCCCATTCTCAAACCGGTTTCTCGGACAAAGTTACTTGTGACGGTCAGAGACGCACTCGCAGGACAGTCTCTCTCGGTCAATCTCAATCCCGACCATGCTGCTGGAACGAGTCTACGTCCACTTCGAATCCTGTTGGTCGACGACTTGGAAGACAATCGAGATCTCGTCATCTTCTTCCTGAAAAACCTGCCGTACTCAGTAGACACAGCCGAAAACGGTTTAGAAGCAGTCGAAAGGATTCGCGCCACTTCGTATGATATCGTTCTCATGGACGTACAGATGCCGCGTATGGACGGTCTCCAAGCCACAGCAACGATCCGCCAATGGGAACGGGCGGAAGGTCGGCGACCTACACCCATCATCGCTCTCACAGCCCAAGCGCTGACTGAAGAACGAGAGAAGGCTCTGGCGGTAGGGTATACGGCCCATCTGACAAAACCGATCAAGAAGCCAGATTTGCTGAAGGCCATCGAGGGTTATACCGCTTTGATCCAAGACCAAGCCGCCTGACCGGTGAAGGAGGGGTTCAAGAATGGAGAAACCGATTCTCTTTCTGGTTGAGGACGAAGAAGATACCGCCGCCCTCATTCGAATGATTATGGAAGAAGAAGGCTACGAGGTAATCCACACGAGCGACGGCAAGCAGGCACAGATCAAGATCAGTGCACTGCCACCGCCGGCGCTCGTGCTCCTGGATATGGGACTTCCATATCTGGATGGACTTGAACTCCTGGCCCAGATTCGGAAAAAGACGACCTGGAGCGGTGCCCCGGTCGTCATGCTGACCGCCGACAGCGATCAAACGCGCATCTGCAAGGCAATCGTGGCGGGTGCATCTGACTATATCTTGAAGCCGTTCAAGCGAGAGTCCTTGCTGGCACGGCTTGCCCGTTTTCGAGCACCTGGCTTGCACCGCCGTACAGCCTAAAAGGAGCATCGTATGTCGGACCCGTCAATGACTGAGCCTCCGGAGATGGTTCATGTTGATGCCTCTTTCGAACCGCTGATACCGCGCTTTATGGCCAATCGAAAAAAAGAAATCGTCACGATGCGGCAGGCCCTCACAGAACAGGACTTTGAGACGGTGCAACGTGTCGCACATGGGATGAAAGGAGTCGGGGGGAGCTACGGATTCGACAAGGTGACTGAACTCGCCGCCACGATTGAGCAGGCAGCCAAATCGGGAGATGCCACGAGCATTACCCAACAGTTGCACACCTTGGAGGGCTATTTGAGCAACATCCAGATCGCTTACGACTGACTCGTGTTCGGCTGGTGCAAGCAGGCAATCATCTCGCCGGCGGAATTCTCTCGGCCGTCATTTTTCCGTCATTAAATACCCGTTGAGTTGCGTCGGCAACAAGGCATTCTTGACCCGTTCAGGCAAGGTCTTGGGATCTAAGCTTTTCTCGATCGAGATCGATCGTTCCCTCGCCAAATCAATGATCGCCGCTTGATCGTGCGAGGCATTCCGTTCATACAGCATGATGACCGGGCGCAAACGCTCCTGGCTATTGGTCTTGATCACCAACCCGAAGCTCCCATCGCTCAATTCCACAAATGAGCCGGGCGGAAAGACGGTGACGGTCGCGATGAACGGATCGATGACGTCCGGACCATACTTATTCCGCAGTTTCGTATACAGATAGGTCAAGGCTTGGCTTGGACTGAGGTAGCGCGCAGACCGCCGATCACTGACCCTCAGATTGTACTCGACGATCGTCCCGACCAATCGTGCCGTCTTGGTGATATCCCCGTTGATGAGCTTCTTAGGATATCCGGTGCCGTCAAGATATTCCCGATGTTGGTGGACAATCTCAATGATCTCGGGAGCCACATCAGGCATGCCTTCCAAGATCTCCTTCCCCAGTTGAGGATACATCCGAAGTAATTTAGCCTCTGTCGGCGAGAGGTCCTCCTCGCTCTTCAGGCGGACCGCCAACGGAACTCGATTCATCCCGATGTTGTGAAAGAGTCCACCTATCCCGACGTGCTCAGTTTCTTCAGGGCTGAGACCCAGCGTCTTGGCCGTGAGCTTGGCAAGCGCACTCACATTCAGCGCATGCATGGCCAACTCCTGGCCTGGTTCCGCCCGACTCTCTGCACAGACGAGACTCAGCAAGACAGGCTCCTGTGCCGTGACCTTGCCCATCGTCTCCAAGATCTTGGTCGCCGCTTGCATAGTGCTCGGCTGTCCGGCATTGGCCATCGCCATGACGACCGACACATCATTGGTCGCCTTGGCATAGGTGCGCGAGTTGTCTTCGATGGCTTTGCGATGCTCCAGCGCCGTCTGAAGCTGCCGTTGCTTTTCTTTGAGGATCGACTGCTCGTCCTCCTCGGCATCCTTCTCGGTTTCCGCATCGATTTCAAACGCACGGATGGGAACCGACGGCTGAGTCAGGGACTCGACGACATCAGCATGAGAGAGTTGGGGGTCATAAAACAGCTTGGTGAGGCGATGTTTCCGAATAATCGCGATTTCCGTCGGTGAGGAGACCGTAAAAACATTGCGGACGAAGGGATGTTCCATCCACGAATGGTCGATCTTGATATAGAGCCCGACTCGCAGCAGAGTTGGATCAAGCGGGAGCCACGCCATAGTAGAGACTCTCCTCCTACACCCACGCTATGTGAGCGAGCAAGCTCCATCCGGTGTAGGGTTTTATAAATACGCTGGCGTGGCTCGATCGTGCGAGCCCTTCGAACAAGCTCAGGAGAAGCCTGTCGAAAGGCCTGTCTTTCGCCTGGCTCAGTTCACAATTTAAAAGACCCGGCTCGAACGGAACATTCACAGTAAGGAACAGATGGATACTGCACAAATATGTATGCGTGTTCCTCAAGACCGTTATCCATTGCCCCCTTCCGGCTTTTTCTGAGCAGTAGTTAACACGTATCCATTGAGCTTTGTGGGGAGCAAGGCGTTTTTCACTCGCTCAGGCAACGTTTTAGTATCTATACTTCTTTCTATTGAGAGTGATCGTTCTCGTGCCAGATCGATGATGGCGGCTTGCTCATGCGAGGCCTGCCGCTCGTACAGCATGACAATGGGACGCAGGCGCTCATCCAGATTGCATTTAAGGACCAACCCGAAGCTCCCATCGCTCAGCTCGACAAACGAACCAGGAGGAAACACGGTGACGGTTGCGATAAAGGCGTCGATAACATCCGGACCATACTTATGCTGCATTTTCGCATAGAGATGCGACAATGCCTGCCCGGGTCCAAGATATCGAGGTGAACGGCGGTCGCTCGTCATGGCGTTGTATTCTACAATCGCCCCAACCAACCGAGCCAGTTTGTTGATATCCCCGGCAAATAATCGCTTGGGGTATCCAGTCCCATCAATCCATTCTCGATGCTGGTGGACAATCTCAACAACCTCAGCATCCATACCTGGAATGACTTCTAAGATTTCCTTGCCAAGCTGAGGATACATCCGGAGAAGCTTCGTCTCCGTCGGCGACATATCCTCCTCGCTTTTCACACGGACGGCTAAGGGAACGCGACTCATGCCGATATTATGAAGTAACGCACCCATCCCCACTCGCTCGATCTCTTCCTGTACAAGCCCCATTGTTTTCGCCGTCAAGACGGCCAATGCGCTCACGTTCATCGCCTGCATGGCGAGCTCCTGTCCTGGCTCGCCATTACTTTCTGCGCATACGAGACTAATCGCAACATCCTTTTGCTGAAGGGCGTTGTCCAAACTCCCCATGATCTTCGTAGCCGTACGCAACATATCCGCCTGTCCTGCGTTGGCCATAGCCAGCATGACAGAGATCTCGTTCCTTGCATCGATGTATGTGCGTGTATTTTCCTCAACTTCCTTCCGATGCTGGAGGATGCTCTGAATCTGTTTTTCTTTCTCTTTGAGGATCGACTGCTCATCAGCTTCCGCATCCTGCGCCGTTTCGGCGTCAATTTGGAACTCCTCCACCGAGGCGGACGGATCAGTGATAGCGGCCACGACATCCGCGTGGGAACGCTCAGTGTCATAAAACAACCTACTGAGATGATACTTCCGAATAATGGCGATTTCTGTCGGCGAGGAAACCGTAAAGACATTACGGACGAATGGGTGATCCAACCAGGGATGGTCGATCTTGATGTAAAGCCCTAGACGAAGTAAGGCTGGATTAAGTGGAAGCCACGGCACGGTATGGACGCCTCCTCACGAGTTATTTTGCATTCAAACTAGTTAGGTTTTCGTACCATATCAGAACTCTCCTCTCCTGGGAAGTGAGACGACGATCCGTACTCGCAGTGTGTTGACAAACTCTGCACTGCCTTCCAAGCGGATCGGTGCGTATGGGGATCGACCGGATCAGGATGTCCTGCAGCCTTTTCAGAAAGGCCGCAGCGAGGGAGGAAGCAACGCGTACGCTATCCTGTACGGCGAGTCTCTGAGCAACGCGAGAACGCGGCTGGCAAGCTTTGGTCAGCAGCCTGCTAAATACCATGAGGACGTCGGTCAAGTACCTTCTCATGCATTCATGTTGACCGATTCAACCGTGGGCATCGATTATGACGTCTCATCCATTTTTCTCCACTCCACAAAATACTTCGTGGCCTCTGCTCGTCGTGAAATATTCAACCGCCGGTATATGGCCCGAAGGCGAGTACTCAGTTTCCCTGTAGACAGCTTGAGTTCTCGTGCAATCTCTTTGTTCGTCTTTCCCTCGCTCATGAGTGCCAGCACTCGATGATCGTCTTGAGAACACTCGTTCAACCGTTGGAACGGTGCCTCCCTACCCTGTTCCTTGGCCCATGAGATGATGTGGGGAACCAAGTGAGGATCCATGATGGCCATCCCTGCGGAGACGATTTCAATGCCCCGAACCACCGCCTCGGCCGGGGCCTTCTTCAACAGATATCCCTGCGCACCCGCAAGAATGGCGGACCGCAAGAGATGCTGATCCTCTCGGTTGGTGAAGAACAGGACACTGGTCTGGGGATAAGATTCTCGGATGGTACGACACAGGTCGATCCCACTCGCGCGTCCCACTTGCACCTCCGAAACCACAACGGTCGGACGACAGGTCTCTAGGGCAGACAACGCGTCGGCTGTGGACTGTGCGGTTGCAACGACACGCACATGAGGGCTCTTGGACAGAATCTCCTGTATCCCGTACAAGACGAACGGTGACGCATCCACCAGTAACACGCGCGTTTGGTTCCGAGTTTCCACCGACGGACTCATGCGTGATGATCGATTCGACAAGAGCGCTTCACCGCTACCATTGAGCTTCGATCTGGCTCTCGGCAAAGCAACAGTCAAACAGGGGCTGTCAGAACATACGCCACCCGCCTCATTTGCGAGGAGCGAGACCTACTCAACGAGATGTACCCACCAGTGCGGCAGCAATTCATGTGCCTTGCTTTGGAATAGAATAAACTCTCGTGAACTGGGTTGAACAAAATCACATCCGACTGAGGAGGCTGGAGTAACAACGAACCATCGCACCAGTAAAGACGGGAATCCCCGCGAAACGTTACATTGGTTAAGACCAAACCCGAACCATGGGGCACATTGAGGCACATTGTCCTTATCGACACAGTACCGACACAGTGAATCTAAACTGATTCAGTATCGAAATGGATTCAGTATCGAAATGGATTCAGTATCGAAATGGATTCAGTACCCCATTGCACTCAGAGAGGTGACCATAGTGACTATTTTCTGGTGATCACATATCCTTTGAGCTTCGTCGTGAGCAGTGCATCTTTCACCCGATCCGGAAGCCCTTTCGGATCGAGAGCTTTTTCAATTGAGATTGAACGTTCTCGCCCAAGATCGATGATGGCCGGCTGATCATGTGATGCGTGCCGCTCATAGAGCATGATGACGGGCCGCAACCGTTCCTGCGGATTACTCTTCAACACCAGTCCAAAGCTTCCGTCGTTCAGTTCAACAAATGATCCGGGAGGAAACACCGTCACCGTGGCAATAAACGGCTCGACCACATCCGGGCCGAATTTATTCTTGAGCTTCGTATATACATAGGACAGGGCCTGCGCCGGTCCCATGTAGCGGGCGGAACGTTGGTCGCTGGAGAGGAGGTTATATTCGACAACCGTCCCCACCAGCCTCGCGGTCTTGGCAATGTCGCCATTGATGAGACGCTTGGGAAACCCGGTGCCGTCGAGATATTCCCGATGTTGGTACACAATCTCGACGACCTCCGGAGCGACGCCTTCAATGGCCTCCAAGATTTCCTTACCGAGTTGCGGATACATGCGAAGCAGTTTGGTCTCGGTCGGAGATAGATCCCCCTCGCTTTTCACGCGAACGGCCAAGGGCACTCGACCCATCCCGATATTGTGGAACAGCCCTCCCATCCCGGCATGTGCTATTTCCTCAGGACTCAGGCCAAGCGTCTTCGCCGTCATCGTGGCCAATGCACTAACATTGAGACTCTGCATCGCCAACTCCTGTCCCGGCTCAGGTCGGCTCTCCGCACAAACCAGACTGATGGCCACCTCCCCCTGACCGACGACGCCCGTCATGGATGACAGGATTTTTTCAGCCGACCGCAACATACCCGCCTGTCCCGCATTGGCCATAGCCATCATGACCGAGACCTCGTTCGTGGAATCGGTATAGCTACGGAAGTTCTCCTCGATCGCTTTCCGATGATCGAGGGCACTTTGAATTTGCCGGTGCTTTTCCTTCAGAATCGAGGCTTCATCGGCTTCGGCATCCTGCGCCGTCTCAGCATCGATTTCGAACTCACGCACGGGACTAGTGGGATTGGTAATGGCTTCCACGACATCGGCATGTGACAGCTCGGGATCGTACAGGAGTTTCGTGAGACGGTGTTTCCGAATGATCGCGATTTCAGTCGGCGAGGAGACCGTAAACACGTTACGGACGAAGGGATGCTCCATCCAACCGTGATCGATTTTGATATAAAGTCCGAGGCGTAGCAGGACCGGATCAAGCGGCAACCAGGACATCGACCATTCTCCCCTTCAGCGCTGGAGAGGCTTGCGAACGTCGCGTCCGGCCTACGCGACGAAATCGTACCCCTAGAAAATACAAAAGGCGCACCCCTCCGCTCTTGCACAAGAGCCTCGGAATGCGCCATCAACTGACAGGTCTTTCTCCTGCCCGCTAGGCGGTTCGAGCCTTTCACTCGACCAATCTATCTCGACTGTATCAAACTGCTCTTGGATCTGAAACTAAAAATATAAAGTACAGACTGACGGGCACTTCACTGTGCAAGAGCCCCCGAGTCAGTCTCATCCTCCGGTCCTGTCTTCGTTCAGCATTGACCCAACTCCACCCATCCCATCCGCCTTGAACAAGTCCTCGATTTTTCTCCGTAAGAGACCCAGCTCCTTGGATCGAAAAGCAAACTTTGTTTTCTCCAGAACCTCCACCGTGCCTTCCAAGGCTTGTCGATAGGCCACGCCTCTTGGACAGTCCAGCACGCGACACACATCCGCCGTCGCCGCGGTTGGGGGCTTCGATGGATTCGCCATGACCGCACGAATCCCCGTCGCCAGGGTGGCCATCTGTCCGACACTTTGACTCAGAAATGCCTCGATCGACCAGGCCAGGTCCCGCTCATTGGCCATCGCTCCTGGCCTCGACATGATCTCCCGGACATGGTCCAGAGCAGTCCCGACTCGATCCGCTTCATCCCGTGCGACATCCGTCATGCGAAGAATGCGGGACTTTTCCGCAGCCTGATTGACGGCTCGAAGTAAATCCAGCCAGTCGATCGGCTTGAGCAAGTAATCGGTGAACGACAGGCGGAGCGCTTCCACAGCTGTTTGCACGGAGGGATAGCCTGTCACCAGCACGATGGGAAGCGAGGGGAACCGCCTCCGGATCCCTTGAAGAAATTCGAACTGCATATTCCCTGGCATCCGAATATCGGAGAGAAGCACATCGTGTTCATTCGTCAACAGTCGACTGGCTTCCTCCGAGTCCTGTGCGCAATCACATCGATACCCCTCTTGCTCCAGAAGCTTGGCCGTAGACAAACGAAAGGTATCTTCGTCGTCGACAAGCAGAATTTTGGGAGACTCATGTCTCATGTCTCAGAACCTCCTGAATGATGTTCTGGTGAACGAAAGACTGATTCACCACCGCAGGGTCTGGCAAAATAATCGCAAAAGTCGACCCCGCCCCCTGTTGAGTCTGCACCTCAATCCTCCCGCCCATCGCCATCACCAGACTCTGGGACACGGACAGGCCCAAGCCCATCCCCTTCTGACCCTTCGCGGTCTTCGTCGTAAAGAATGGATCGAAGATGTGCGGCAGCACATCCGGCCCAATACCCTCCCCCTCATCAGACACACTGATCCGTACAAGGTCCTCATTCTGACGAACATTTAACTTAATGGTCCCCCCCTCACGCGACGAGTCGAGGGCATTTTGAATCAAGTTCATCAAGACTTGCAGCAGATCGCTCTGTGGGACCAAAAGCCTCCTCCTCAGTGGAGTCTGAGTCACGATCAGAGTCAGGCCGAGCTGGGACAGCCGCTTCGTGAATAAGGATTCCAAGTCTCGTAAGAGCAGCGACAGATTGACCGGCTCCACCCTGCTCGGTTCTTTACGGTACAACTGATACATATTCTGGACGATCGTGGCCACCCGTGAGATTTCCCGATCGATCATCCCGACAAATTCATAGTGAGGATGAGTAGGATCCACAGCCTGCTTCACGAGTGTGAACGCGTTCCTAATACCGGCAATGGGGTTATTGATCTCGTGAGCCACCGCAGCGGCCATCTGACCGACGGCAGCCAATTTTTCCGTCTGCGCTCGTTGCGCTTCCAATTTTGCGATTTCGGACGTCCGCTCCTCAACTTGACGCTCGAGCTCCTCGGCATGGCGTGACAACTGTAGTTCCAGCTGCTTGCGTACCGTAATGTCGCGGCCGGCAACCAAACGAACGTCCTTGCCTCGAAACCGATACGGTCGGACCACAAGTTCACCCGGAAACGTGGTACCGTCCTTGCGTCGTCCCACGGCTTCGTAGCGCCCAGTCACACCATCTTGCATATTCAGCTGAACATGATCACGAGACTCATCAGCGAGGAGATCAAGGATCGATCGGCCAAGCAGTTCGCCGGGTTCATATCCAAACATCCGCTCCAACCCGGCATTGACTTCAAACAGTATACCGTTATCGTGAAGGGCGATCGCATCGAATGTTGCCTCCGTCACCAACTTGTACCGCAGTTCGCTCTCACGGATCTCCGCCTCCGCTCGTTTTCGCTCACTGATATCACGCACAAATGCACACACAAGTTCCTGTCCTCCGTGGTAAAGATAATTTGCCATCACTTCTATCGGGTAAATCTCTCCCGACTTACTGCGATGCCTGCGCTCAATGCGAAGCTGTTCTGACTGCCTTAACTCCATCCAACAGATATCCCAAGCCTCTCGTGAACAGTCCGGATCAATGTCCATCACCGACATCGTCAAGAGTTCTTCCTTCAGATAGCCCAGCCTGCGGCAAGCCGATTCATTAACATCGACGAGGTATCCTCTTGAATCGACAACAAAAATTTGGTCGGCGGCATGATCCACGGCATATTGGGTTCGCTGCAGTCTGTCTTCCACGCGCTTCCGCTCAACAATCTCCTGTTCGAGCGCGCGATTGGCTCTAGCCAACTGCTTTGTCCGCTCCGATACTCGCTGTTCGAGTTGCGCATTAGCCTTCCAGATGGCCTCTTCGGCCTCCCTGCGCTCCGTCACATCAGAGGTAGAACCAACCATACGTACCGGACGGCTAGCCACGTCCCACACCGCCTGGCCTCGATCACGAACCCAGCGATAGGAGCCGTCTTTCTTCCTCACCCGCACTTCGATATCGTAGGGCTCGCGAGTCTCAAGATGCCTGCAGGTGGCTTGATGGAGCAATTCAACGTCATCGGGATGCACCAGTGAAAGCCACAGGTCGTATGTGGGGACGAGGTCACCCGGCGCAAACCCCAATAATTCAAGATGATGGTCAGACCAAAACTGTTCTCCAGTCCGGATATTCCAGTCCCAAATACCGTCGTTGGTCGCCTGAAGGGCCAATTCAAATCGTTCTTGGCTCTCGCGCAATGCCTGATCGGCTGCTTTCCTCGCACTGATATTACGGACGAAGGCACAGTGGAACTCTTGCCCCTGATAGGCTAGGAACACCACGCGGATATCGATCGGAATCAACCGCCCATCTTTCGTCAGATGGTTTGTCTCCAATGACACCACCTTTTTCTCTCTGACCTCCTCCCACCACCCAGGCCACACCTCCGCCGGAAAGTCTGGATTCAGATCATGGACCGTCATACGCAAGAAGTCTTCTGCGGTATACCCCAACATCGCGCTAGCCGCCTCATTCGTATAGAGAATCTTGGCCTGCGGATCGATCCAATACACGGCATCCACCGCTTGGTCCATAGAAAACTGTGTACGTAGGAGATTCGTCTCGACTAGTTTACGGGTGGTAATATCAACGGTTGCTCCGATAAGATGGGTCAGCTGACCATCAGCCGAACGAACGGCATGGCCTCGGATGTCGGTCCAGATCACCGTGCCGTCTTTTCTGATCATGCGTAATTCATAGTTGTACTCGTCGGCTGCACGAGTCACGATTCGCTGCCAGTGAGCCATCGCAATCGGCTGGTCATCCGGGTGCACCAGATTCAGCCAGCCAAACGGGTCGGCTGAGAGCTCGTCCGGTTGATATCCAAACATCGCTTTGAGATTCGTGTCACCATAATAGGTCCCTGCTTGCACATCGAGCTCCCAGACTCCGACCCTTCCTATCGCCGTGGCCCTGGCGTACCGATCCTCGTTCAGCCGCATGGCCTGTTCCATGCGTTTTTGTTCGGTAATGTTCCTCGCAGTGCCCACCATCCGAATGGGCCGGTTCAGTTCGTCCCGATAGACCACCCCGTTCCCCTCGATCCACTGTATCTCGCCCGTCGGCGGCACAATCCGGTGCTCCGTACGGTAGAGCTTTTGACCGATGAGCGCCTTCTCGATGTCCGCTAGAAGCGTCGGGAGGTCCTCCGGATGGACCAGCCGTTGATAGGCTTCAAACGTTCCGTCGAACGAACCGCGAGGCAGCCCCTTCACTTCTTCACAGTTCTCAGACCAGCGAATCTTGTTGGTAGAGAGATCCCAATGCCAGGTGGCCAACTTGGCAATGTCCATCGCCAGACGAAGTCGATCGGCTTGGTCCTGGGCTGCTCGTTCAAGTGCCTTTCGTTCAGTAATGTCGACAGCCACGATGCCCAGCAACCGCTTGTTTGACATATTGAGCGGGAATTGGTTAACGAGCCAACACTTGATCTCCCCTCCCACAATGGGAATGTATTCTTCCGTTTCCAGTGCTACTCCCGAGTCCAATACTGTTCGATCCTGCGCAGCAAGCCGTGTGGCGATATCCACTGGCATGAGGTCAAAGAGTGTCTTCGATTGCACATCCTCTCTCGACACACCGAAGCGCATTTCGAACTGTGAATTGACATAGAGACATTGGCCATTTTCATCCCGAATCAATGTCACGGCCGGGCTATGGTGCATAAACGATTGGAATCGTGCCTCACTCTCGCGTAAGGCTTCCGTCATTCTGGTATGCTCGATGGCAATGGCTGCAATTTGGCTGACTCTTCCAAGGATCTTCAAATCGGTCGGCTGAGGCTCCCGCGGCTCACAATGATATACCGCGAGGGTTCCAAGCAAGTTGCTCGTCGAACTGATGATCGGCAACGACCAACAGGCTTTCAGCCTGTTGGTTAGCGCCACTGACGCGAAGTCTTTCCATAATGGGTTGGTTGCAACATCTGATGCAATGGCAGGCCGTCGAAAGTGGGCAGCACTGCCACAGCATCCGACCTTCGGCCCGATGGGAATTCGCTTGATGGCCTCATTATACTGACGAGGAAGGTTGGGCGCCGTGGCCAATAGCAGATGCGTCCCCTCGTCATCAGCGAGCATGACCGAGCAAAGCATGGGAGGCGCAAGCGTCTCGACGGACTTGCAGATAAACCCCAGCACGGACTCAAGGGTTTCCTTCTTCGCGACAAGCTCCAACGCTTCCTTTTCCGCATCCTGGAGCGCTTCAATCCGTTTGCGCTCGGTAATGTCTGTATGTGAGCCCGCCATGCGAGTAGGTTTCCCGTCGTCGTCATAGCTCACACTCCCACAAGCACGGATCCAACAGTACTCCTCATTTTTTTTGCGGAGTCGAAATTCGACATCGTATTGCTCCGCCGTACCCCTAAGACACCTGTTGAGCGCCGCTAGAGTTCCGTCTCGATCCTGAGGGTGCAGACGGCTTTCCCATTCCTGGTAGGCAGATACAATTTCGTGGTCCTCGTATCCCAGCATGGATTTCCAACGCGGTGAGAAATAGACGTCATTGGTGATGAGATCCCAGTCCCAGATCCCTTCATTCGCTCCTTTGATTGCGACTCGGAACCGATCCTCGCTTTCCCGCAAGGCTTCTTCGGCTTCTGTTCGGAGGCGACGGTTCCGGAAACCTTCGAACAGTTGGGCGCACGTGGACAGAAAGGGGTTGAGATAGGCGATCCCAGCTTCGTCATATCCGCCCGGACGATCCGCAAGCCCAACCACACCGGTCAACTGCTTACCCCGATAGATCGGCAGACCCACAAGCGTGCTCACGGAAGAATGGATGAAGAGAAACCCACATGCATGTCGATCGTTCACAACAACTGGCTGACCGGTCGTCATCACCTGTTCACACAGCACCTTGAGGTATCCAAGCTCGAGGTTCGGAACCGCTTGCGCCGGGAGAACCCTCACCTCTTCATTCAAGGCGAGAGCTGTGATGGCTTGTGCCTGAAAATATGGTTTCTGTCCCGTATCTTGAAGAACCTCACCGACAATTCCATGTTCACTCCCAGTGAGATTCAAGAGCTCTTGGAGCATCATGCGGCAGACTGACTCCGGTTCTACTTCCTCGATGAAGAGAGACTGTATCCGGCTGATTGCGAGTAACAGCTGTTGAGCTGACTTTTCTCTCAGCTCCACGGATTACCCTTCCCCCCGCTTTTTTTCCGCGACTGAATTGACGATACATGGCACCATGGACCATCCCTCTCGTCATCTTCTTCCTGGCGGCAACTAACCTGCTTGCCCTTTGGACCGTGATCAATCACTCAAAAGACTCCTCAATGCATACAGTCCGGGACAACCCACACGCCTCCAGCCGTAGAGCGCCATCGGCTTGGCGTCATGACAAACCCATCGCCAAGGAGATCATGGGCCGCTGCGCTCGTGAGTGGATCGCTAGACGGACTCTGGCAAGAGACAATGGAACGGATGTTGGATGAACTTCACATAGGCCTAATAATACAGCCTTATCCATCCAGCCTCCAGTGCGGTTAACAAGATGGCGGTAGGATCTACGCCCTTTGCAGGCTGTTGTCTATAGAGTCTTTTGTCAACACGGATGGCCTTAGAACAATAACCGAGGAAAGGCAGCAGGCCTCGCAGCGCCCTGACTCTGTCGGCTCAGCGAAGGAAATTGTGCGTCGGGATCGTTGCCCATCACCACTCCGCTTACCACTGCGTTCTTACAGGATATTCAACAATGAGCGGATCTGGTGTCAGAAGCACACAATCATGCTCGATGGCCTGACAGATTAGCATCCGATCAAACGGATCGCGATGTAATGAGGGAAGTTTGTGCAGGTGAAACACAGCCCGTTCGTCAAGCGGCAGTACCGAAATCCCATGCAGTTCTCGTTGGGTCGATATAAACCGATCAAGGGGTGTGGGGAGAGCCAGTTTTCCCAGTGAATGTTTCACCGAGATCTCCCACACCGACACCACACTAAGCAACATCTCATGGGTGGGATCGACAAACAGGTTCGCGGCGGTAGGAGAGAGTTCTCGCGAGCCTGCAATAATCCACAAAAAGGTGCACGTATCGAGCAGGCACCTCACATCTTCCCGCCCTGAAACTCATCAAGTACTTCATCCGGGAGTGGTTCAAAAAATGACGTGGGGACGGAGAACATCTGCTTGGCCAAACCAATGGGACGAGGACGTGTCGAAACTTCAGGCAAAGGGGTGATTTGCGCTATAGGCTGGTTGCGCTTGCACAGTACAATACACTCCCCGGTTTTCAATTTTGTGAGATACTTAGATAGATGGGTTTTCGCCTCATGAATATTTAGCTTCATCATGGTCACATATTAAACTAACTTGTAAGTTCAGTCAAGCAGCCTGTCAACCAGCCAAGAACGAAATGCGACGACGATGGGTGTGAAGCCTCTTCAAGTGAAACCCAAAGCAGGTTCGGTGGTAGCGCAGAATAATCTACACCATCACACAATGGGACTAAACAGCTAGCAGTCTGCTGAAAAACTCAATATGTGTGCGTTGACAAGCTCAGCACGAGCGGAAAACCTCAATAGTTTCAATGACCGCCCCGTTCGTCCTGAGGCCCTCGAAGGATGAAAGAAGGGTTTTTCAGCAGACTGCTAGAGACCTGAAACCCAGAATAGAAGGAACGGGTGCGAGCTAGTCGCCGAGGCGGATTGGCGATGACAGGAGCGGCGGCTGGAGGATCCAGCCGCCGCTCCTGATGGGGTCACATGTGCAGCAGGTTAGAATTCCTCAAAGTCATCCCCTGAGCTATGGCGATCTTTCCCATTGCCTGCCGCCACGCCTGCCGGTTGCTTGTGTTCCGCCGACTTGCCAGCGACCGGCTTTTTCGCCGCAACCTTGCCGACCGCAGGCTTGGTCACCGGCTTGACCGCCGGTCTGGAGCTCGCCTGGCTCACCGAAGCCCGTGCGGCGTGAGAGCCTTCAGACTGTGCAATCTTGAAGACCTCCACTTGCCGCATGAGCTCCTGGGCTTGGTCCTTCATGGATTGAGCTGCGGACGTCGTTTCCTCGACGAGCGCCGCATTCTGCTGTGTCGTTTCGTCCATCGACATGATGGCCTTATTCACCTGGTCAATACCACTTGCCTGTTCCTGTGAGGCAGCGGTGATCTCCGCGATGATATCGGTCACCCGCTTGACGGAGCTGACGATCTCCTCCAGCGTCTTGCCGGACTGGTTCACCAGCTCGCTGCCGTCGGTCACTCGTTGGATCGACTCATTGATCAATCCCTTGATCTCTTTTGCTGCAGTAGCCGACCGTTGTGCCAGGTTGCGGACCTCCGCCGCGACGACGGCAAATCCACGGCCATGTTCCCCGGCTCTGGCCGCTTCCACGGCGGCGTTCAAGGCCAAGAGGTTGGTTTGGAATGCGATCTCGTCGATCACCGTGATGATGTCGGCGATCTTCTTGCTGCTCTTGTTGATCTCGCCCATCGCATCAACGGCCTTCTTCGTGACGGCGCCTCCCTTGTCGGCCGTATCACGTGCCGCAATGGCCAGCTGATTGGCCTGCTTGGCATTGTCGGCGTTCTGCTTCACCGTTGAAGTCATCTCCTCCATCGACGCGGAGGTCTCTTCGAGCGCCGAGGCCTGTTCGCTCGTGCGTTGCGACAGATCTTCGTTACCCTTCGTGATCTGCTCGGCGCCGGCCGTCACCGACTCCACGGCATCACGCACCGTCGACATGGTATTGGTCAAGTTGGTCAATGCGGCATTGACGCTCGCCTTGATCTTCTCGAGCTCACCCTCGTAGGCTCCGCTCATCGACAGCGTCAAGTCGCCCTGTGCTAAGGCTCCGAGCGACTGTTGCGCTTCAGCCATACAGGCTTCCAACTGAGTCTGCGCATGTTTCTGCGCAGTAATATCGATGGCAAACTTCACCACTTTGAATGCTCTGCCCATCTCATCTTTAATCGGGTTGTAGGACGCTTGGATCCACACCTCTTTTCCACCCTTGCCGATGCGCCGATAGACCCCGGCATCAAATTCCCCCCGGTTCAACTTCTGCCAAAACGCAGAGTATTCGGCTGAGTTTGCCCAGGCACTGTCGCAGAACATCCGATGGTGCTGCCCCTTAACCTCATCGAGGCTGTATCCCACCGTTTTCAAGAAGTTCTCATTCGCAGTCACAATCGTGCCGTCGAGTTTGAACTCGATCGAGGCATAGGACTTATTAATGGCATCCATAATGCCCTGCATATTCTGGCGCTGAAGTTCCTGTTCCGTAATGTCGTATCGAACCCCAAGATATTTACGCGGCTTACCGGTCTTCTTATCGACGAACGGCGCAATCACCGCATCGACATAGTACGGATTTCCGTCCTTCGCGCGATTCTTCACGACGCCCCGGAAGATCTGCCCGCGACCGATGGTCGCCCACATCTGCTTAAACACCTCTTTGGGCATGTCCGGGTGCCTGGTCGTATTATGCCCGAACCCGACCAACTCGTTCTTCGGGTATTTGGACACTTGAAGGAACTTCTCGTTCACCGACATAATGTCGCCCTTGAGGTTGGCTTCCGACACGATGCTGGTCGTGTTCATGATGCTCTCACGGACCTCAAGCTCATCCCGCATGTGCATGATTTCCGTTTGCTTGGCTGTCACATCGGAAGCGAACTTCACGACCTTGTAGGGTTTGCCCTTGGCATCCATCAACGGGTAGTAGGCGGCCTGAATCCAGACCTCCTTCCCCCCCTTGCCGACACGCTGATAGGTCCCGGCATCATACTCGCCCCGATTCAGCTTCTGCCAAAACGCCGCATAGTCTGGTGAACTGACATAGATTGGATCGCAGAACATCCGATGGTGCTGCCCCTTGATCTCGTCGAGGGTATAGCTCAGCGTCTTCAGAAAATTCTCGTTGGCGGTGATGACCGTGCCGTCCATATTGAACTCGATGACGGCTTGCGTTTGATCGATCGCTTTCAGTTTCGCAACCAGCTCTTCAATATTCACATTGTCCATGGATGGTCCTCCCTCCTTATTAGTGTGCTGGATGCGAAGCCGCATCGCAGAATCATCGGATGCCTCGACAGACGCCTCATCTTCGTTCTGAGTCAGTTCAGGGTCCATACTGCGCTCCCCTCTTTCCTCACAATTACGCCGCTTTCGGTGCTTTCGTGCCATCCTGCATCTCGTCATCGAGCAACAGGCGATCCATATCCAGGAGCGCCACCAGCTTGTCGTTTGATTTCCCGATCCCATTCAAGAAGCTCACGTCCACCTTGGCTCCGAACTGCGGCGGCGGTTGAATGTCTTTCTTGTCGATATTCAATACGTCCGAAACCGCATCCACCACCAACCCCATGACCTTGTCACGCACGACGACGACAATGATCACGGTAAAGGCCGTGTAATCGATGGTCTGCATATTGAATTTGGTGCGAAGTTCGATGATCGGCACGATGGTGCCGCGCAGATTCAACACCCCCTTGATATGCGAGGGCGTATTGGGGATCTTCGTGACGGCGGTATAACCCTTAATCTCCTGGACGCGGAGAATATCCACGCCGTAGAGCTCTTCCCCCAAATTAAACGTGAGAAACTGGCTCCCATCCGTGGTCAGCCCGATCTGCTGATGCAACTCTTTGGTCGCGGTTTCGAGTGCTGCTGCCGCCATAGCGCCTCCTTCATTGGGCCTGCCGCCCCTCGTACGACATCCATTGCCCTCGACCGTATGTCGGGCTCGACAGGGCTCTATCGGTTCTCAAACAAAAAACTTTACTCTTTCACTCCTTCTACCCTCGTACTCCCGGCCAGACCATGTCATACCGGATCTCCTTGTGGGGATGGAGTCGTCGTGCGCGCTCCAGTAACACACCCGTGGATTCAGGGAACTGCGGATCCGGCACGCAACAGTCCCCGATCGGACAGGCGGACACACATTGGGGCTCGGCAAAATGGCCGACACATTCCGTACACCGATCGTGAGAAATGACATAGGTGGTCCCGTCGAGCCCCTGTCCGGCACTCACGCGATAGCCATTGGATTCAGCATCGCCACGTTTCTCGAAAATCGCCTGATTGGGGCAGGCTGCCAGACAGGCGTCACAAGAGATGCAATTGTTATTGATGAGCAACGCCATGATGGTACCTCTCATCGTTCACATGTGAAGGTGACACGTTCACACCGCCAGCAGGAGATGCCCCATCTTCTCTTTCTTGGTCCGCAGGTACTTGAGATTCATCCGGCCCGGATGGATCTCCAATGGCACTCGCTCCACGACTTTCAAGCCATACCCTTCGATGCCAATGATTTTTCTCGGGTTATTCGTCATGAGCCGGATGGACCGAAGACCGAGGTCGGCCAGAATCTGCGCGCCAACGCCGTAGTCCCGCAGATCAGCCTGAAACCCCAGCTGTAAATTGGCTTCAACCGTGTCGCTGCCTCGATCTTGGAGTCCGTAGGCTTTGATCTTGTTGAGGAGACCGATCCCCCGCCCTTCCTGATTGAGATACAACAACACCCCACGGCCTTCCCGCTCGATCAATTCCATCGCCCGATGCAGCTGATCCCCGCAATCACAACGCAATGATCCGAGCACATCTGCCGTCAGACAGCCGGAGTGCACACGGACCAGCGTGGGTCGGCTTCCCTCAATGGAGCCTTTCACCAGCGCCAGATGCGTGCTGCCGTCGATCGTATTCTGATAGGCGATCGCCTCGAACGCTCCGAACTTGGTGGGCAACTGCGTGCTCGCCACTCGCGTCACGAAGGGCTCTCGTTTCATTCGGTATTCAATGAGCGATTTGATGGTGATCATCTTGAGTTTATGCTTGGCCGCAAAGCGCGACAAGGCCGGGACCCTGGCCATCGTGCCGTCCTCATTCATGATCTCGCAGATCACGCCCGCCGGATACAGTCCGGCCAACCGTGCCAGATCGACGGATCCCTCCGTCTGCCCGGCACGCTTCAAGACTCCTCCGTGCTGCGCCTTGAGCGGAAAGACATGACCCGGTCTGGCAAGATCGGCAGGCTTGCTCTTGGGATTGATGGCGACCTGAATCGTTTTGGCCCTGTCGGCGGATGAAATCCCCGTTGTGATGCCCTGTTTTGCGTCGACTGACACGGTGAAGGCCGTCCCGAATGTTGCGGTATTGTCTGCTGCTTGCTGGGGAAGGTGGAGCTCTTCAACCCGTTCAGGCGTCAAGGCCAGACAGATCAACCCACGTGCATGTTGAGCCATAAAATTGATCGCGCGGGAAGTCGTGAATTGAGCGGCAATGACGAGATCACCCTCATTCTCCCGGTCTTCGTCATCGACCAAGATGATGAACTTGCCTTGTTTGATGTCACGGAGCGCGCCTTCGATGCTGTCAAATGTCTTCGGCTTCATTTCACTTCCCGGTTAGGAGTTTCGTATTGCGGGTATCGAAGGACATGTTCCGATTCTCACACTCCCAATCCAAACCCTAGAGAAGGTCTGATTTATTCTGAATTTCGATCACGAGCCAGTCGAATCTCCAGTGTTTTGAGAGCGGGTTGGTTAAAAAGCTAAATTAATCGGATCTTCCCTAGAACTCAAAACTTGAAACGCATAACTTGGACCGGGGTTGCCCCTACGCTGCGACCGGCGTGTTATGCCGCGCGATCTCCAGCAGCCCTCGCACATCGAGAATAAATCCGACTGTGCCGTCTCCCAGGATCGTGGCCCCGGCGATCCCTTCGACCTTCCTGAAGTTTTGCTCCATGCTCTTGATCACGACCTGCTGCTGCCCGAGAATTTCGTCCACCATGACCGCCACCCGTTCCCCTTCGGTTTCGAGAATCAATAAGATCGATTTCATGGGGTTGGTATATTCGGGCTCCAGGACAAACACCTCGTACATTCGAATCATCGGCAGGTAGGTGCCTCGGACATTGATCAGTTCGCCCTTGCCCACCACCGTCTTGATGGTTCCGGCTTTAGGTTGAATCGACTCCAGAATCGAGAGCAACGGGACAATGTAGGTTTCCTTGCCGACCCGAACCGTCATCCCTTCGATGATGGCAAGTGTGAGCGGCAACTTCAGCGTGAACGTCGTCCCCTTTCCTGTGACAGTCTTGATACTGACTGTCCCTCCGAGGGCTTCAATGTTCCGCTTGACGACATCCATGCCGACGCCGCGACCGGAAACATCCGTCACCTTTTCGGCTGTGGAAAATCCAGGCCGGAAAATCAACGGCCAAATCTGGTCGTCGGAGAGTTTTTCGTTTTCCCCGATCAACCCCTGTTTGACTGCCTTCGCGACGATTTTGTCGCGGTTCAGGCCCCGTCCGTCGTCTTCCACCGTGATGCAAATGTTGCCACCTTCGTGAAATGCATTGAGCCGGATCGTTCCCACTTCCGACTTATTGTTGTCGAGCCGTTCTTCCGGTGGCTCCAGCCCATGATCGGCTGAATTCCTGACCAGATGCGTCAACGGATCGCCGATGGATTCGATGACTGTCTTATCCAACTCGGTTTCTTCTCCGGAGAGCACCAACTGAATCTTCTTTCCCGCTTTCGTCGACAAATCGCGGACCAATCTCGGAAACCGGCTGAATGCGGTCCCGATCGGAAGCATGCGGATGCCCATGACCCGTTCTTGAATTTCTCTGGTATTGCGCTCCAACTGTGCGACCCGCTCGAGCAAGACCGGCAACTGCTTGATCTCGAAACGCGACCCCAAATCGCTCAACATGGATTGGGTGATCACCAGCTCTCCCACCAGATTGATCAGTTTGTCGATCTTTGCCGTATCCACGCGAATGGAGGTCGTGTCGGTTTTCTTCGTGTGGGACGCCGCCTCCTGTTGCCGTTGGGTATTGAGCGCTTGTTCCAACTGATGTGGAGTGACGGCCTTCTGCTCAACCAGAATCTCGCCGACTCGCTTCTGCTGGGACAATGCCTGTTCAAGCACGGCCGGTGAAACGACGCCGCTTTCAACCAGAATCGCGCCGAGAGGCTTAAGGCCACCTTCGACAATTTCTGGTGGCTGGTTTCGAGTTTCGTATTGAGGGTTCTGGCTCGCAGCCTGAAACTCAGAACTCGCAATGGTCTGCGCCTCGATGACGAGCTTGCTGTCCTCACGGACAAACTCGAAGGCAGACTCAATGGTCTTTTGATCCTTACTGGTGAGGAGTTGTAACTCCCAGGAGAGGTAGCACTTTTCCGGGTCGATCTCGGCCAAATCCGGGACTCGAGACATATCGAGTGTCACCAAACTCAGATCTCCAAGACCGTTCAACTCCTTTAAAACCTGTAGCGGGTCAAGTCCGCGTTGGAACAACCACTCCGGGGGCGTCCACTTGATAACATAGCTGCGTTCTTGACTGTTGGACTGCGTCGGAGCAGCGACGGACTGCTTCTGTGGCACGGCGGGTGGCTGCGCACCGGATGCAGTCGCCAGCTCTGCCGTCAGGCGCTGAACCACCTCATCGTCAACCGCCACCCCGGACTTCACCGCTTCAATTAACGTCTTCAAGCAATCGGTGGACTTGAGCAGCAAGTCGGCGACCGGCGGGGACACCGCTTTCTCCCCGGTTCTGAGCAAATCGAGCAAGGTCTCCATCTTATGGGTAAATTGCGTCACAGCGTTGAATCCGAACATCCCGCTCGCCCCCTTGATCGAATGGGCCGAACGGAAGATCTTGGCGAGCAACTCAAGATCCTGTGGATGCTGTTCCAGCGCCAGCAAGCCTTCCTCGACGATCGCCAAATGCTCGGCTGCTTCTTCGAAAAAGGCTTCCTGAAATTGTGCGAATTCATCACTCATAGGGCCTCGTGAGATGTGAAACCTGAGATGTGAAACGCCAAGAAACTTCCCATACCTCTCACTTTATGCATCTTCTGTTTCACTTTTACGACATTTATGCCGGCAGTACCTTCGCGATGGTCTTCAGAAGTGTTTCAGGGTTGAACGGCTTGACGAGCCATCCCGTTGCTCCGGCTTCCTTCCCCGCTTGCTTCTTCTCGATCGCGGATTCGGTCGTGAGCATTAGAATCGGCGTATATTTGAACGCGCTCAATTTGCGCAATTCCTTGATGAGGGTAATCCCATCCATCTCAGGCATATTGAGATCGGTCACCACAATATCCATCTTACCCGCCGCCGCAACCTTGTTCACGGCGTCTTTCCCATGCTCGGCTTCGACGACGGTAAAGCCGGCATTGGTCAGTGTAAAGGCGACCATCTGGCGCATCGTCGGCGAATCATCCACGATCAGGGCGGTCTTACTCATATTCCCCTCCAGGGCCAATCTCTTGCGCGTGTCGGTTGTTCATGACCATCACTAGACTTCCCGCCTTTCTAAGCAAACCCTTCCGCATGATTAAAACAGCGTCACTGAATCCTCGCCATTGTCGGAGGCTTCCACCGGCACAGGCTCTTGATATTGGGGTTGGAGCGCAGCCTGATGCAGACGGCGCTCTGCCTCCATGGTGTAGTTTTCCTCGATCCGTTCAAGTCCAGCCAGCTCTTGGGCCATCTCCTCTGTGAGCGGGCCTTGTTGCAGAATCTGGAGATGCCGATTGAATTGATCTAACGCTTGCCCCACATGCTCCAACTTTTGCCGAGTAATGTCCTGAAACTGCATCGCCATGACGACCTTGGAGATCACTTCGGCCCGTGCGGCGGATGTCATGGTCTCGGCACCCGACGCGAGCGCTTGCAACTGCACCAGTAGCTCGACCGCAGCACGCTCAGTTTCGGCTGTTACTGCGCTCATCTGCGCCTTTAATGCTGGGATCAGGCGGACGACCCCGTCGGCAAACGTATTCCAGGCTCGGTGATGGGCGAGCAGCTCCGTGACCGAGGTCTTCTCCCCAACAGAGGACCTCTGAGAGTCTCCTTCTTGAGCGCTCACAGTCCTCATTGTTCGAGTCTATTGGTTATGGTCGGCTGTCCGAGGACGACGCAGACCCTGGGCTGACAACTTGCCGCACGATGAAACACCAGACTGTTCGTCATACAGCCAGTACGCCTTATTCACTCAACTGGCCTGTGAAGCCGAGTTGTTTGAGTTTGTCCTGCAAATCTTCTGGGATCCCCATCACCAGCATGCGCGCCTGCTTGCGAGCCGCTAGCATCAGCTGGATTGCGGCTGTATCCACCCGATCGACGTTGCTGAGATCCAAGGAAACCAACCCTTCGTTGGCCATCAACTTCACCAATGCCTCCTTGAATTCTCCTGCTTCAAAAATGGAGAGGTCTCCTATAGGGGCAAGATGTCTTGGGTTCTCTGCCTGTGCCTGAGGCGTATTCGTTCCAGACGGTTCCGTCATCATTGTTTGTAGGACCTCTTAGATTGACGCACTAACGTGTTATGTCGGCAATTGTCTATTATGACTTGAGTGCCTGCCATCAACTTTGGTCATTCTTTCTGATGGGTCTACATACCCACCTGTAAATCGCGCAACCCCTAGGGCAACGGACTTGATGCCCCCTCCTCCACCGATGGCTCCCCTGAACCAGCAGTATTCGCGGTCTCATACTGAGGAGCTGGTGGCGCCTGTTCGAGAATGACGACCTCGACTCGCCGATTCTTGGCCCGCTGCTCCATATCCAGGTTGGGGGTCACAGGCCTCGTATCGGCGTGCCCCACCGCCGCCAACCGCTCAGACGGCACGGCAAACAACTCTGACAAGACCCTGACGACCATTACCGCACGGGCGGCAGAAAGTTCCCAATTTGACGGGAATTGTGCCGTGCGTATGGGAACGTTGTCCGTATGCCCCTCGACCCTGGTATACCGGTTGAGTTCCACAATAGCCGCGCTCAGGCCTTCCAGAAACGGCAGCGCTTCGCTGCGAACGGCTGCTTCGCCGCTATTGAAGAGCAACTGATCCGGAATCGTAATCACGATATCTCCGTTGACCCGTTCGGTGATCCGTACCAGCGATAGCTGCGGCGAGGCTTTAATCCCTTTCACGAGATTTCGTAATTTGCGGATCGCCACATCCTTGCTCCCTGGAGTATCGGGTGCCGTCACTGCCTGCTTGCTGGCACTCAATGCCAACGGGGTCGGGGAAGACGGCGGGCTGACGATGGGATTCAGCGCGGCTTTGATCGACTCGCTGACGGTTCGGTACTTTCCGACATTGACGGAGGAAATCGAGTACATCACGACGAAAAAAGCAAACAGCAAGGTAATAAAGTCGGCATAGGAGACGAGCCATCGCTCGTGATTTTCATGCTCCTCATGCTTGTGTTTCGCCATTCGTCACCGTGAAGCGTGAACTGTTTGTGATGCTTTGGGTTTCACGTTTTACTTTTTCCCCTCTTTCGTCCGTTCGCTGTGCGGCAGCACGCTTTCCAACTTCTCCTGCAAAAGTCTGGGGTTTTCTCCTTGCGCAAGCCCAGCCAGCCCCATAATCATTAAGTTTCTGGAACCAGCTTCCTCTTTCAGTTTCAATTTGATCTTATTGGCCAAGGGCAAAAAAAAGAGGTTTGCCGCTCCCACTCCATAGACGGTCGCCACGAACGCCACAGCGATTCCGCCGCCCAACTTTGACGGATCGGCCAGATTTTCCATCACGTGAATGAGACCAAGCACGGCTCCGATAATGCCGACGGTTGGGGCATAGCCGCCGGCTGCTTCCCAGACCTTCGCTGCGATCACGCCTTGCTCCTCGTGATGCTCCACCTCAATTTCAAGGATCTCGATCACCGCTTTGGGCTCCGTCCCGTCGACAATGAGCTGGACACCCTTTTTCATGAACGGATCCGTGATGGTTTTGAGCTTTCCCTCCAACGCCAGCAGCCCTTGTTTTCGCGAGATATTGGCAAGCTCCAGGATGAGTTTAATCGTACCCTTGTTGTCGATATGAGGGCCTGCAATTGCGATGGTCAGCGCGCCGAATGCCCTGAGCACGACCGGCAATGGGTTCTGTATGCAAATAGCACCAAACGTGCCGCCGATCACGATAATGAAAGCCGTCAGCTGCATGATCGAGCCCAGGTGCCCACCTTCGAGCACCTGGCCTCCGATAATGGAGCCCAACGCGATCACGATCCCAAGGATTGTTGCAATATCCATTCGCCATCGTCCTCATGCATGCAACCGATGAGGCGTTGCCGGTTTCTGCTTGAACGCCTTTGGCTTCGAGTTTTCGGACAACATGAGCGTCAAAACCAGGAACGGAAACTGCTCCCTGGAGTCCTATTTGAACCCAAATTGCGCCAGGATATCGTCGGCCACTTTCTGCTTCATGGCGGTGGTCTTGGACTCCTCGAGTTGTTTCAATAGATGCCCCGCCGTGCCTTCGATCACCACCTTCTCTCCGTTCTCTTGCAACCCAAACACCACCACGAGCTCCATTAACTTATGTTGCACTTCGTCGAGAATCGAGACGAGCTTCTTCACCCGTTGTGCCACCAAGTCCTGGAAGGACAATGCCGTCATGATTTCGGTCAAATATTTCCCCTCTTGGCCCACGAGGGTATTGATGCTCTCCAGTCGTTCCGCAAGCTTGCTACAGTCCATGGTCTGTAAGACCTCAATGACCGCCCTCAGCTCCTTCCCGATATGGCTGTGCTCATCCTGGATCAACTCTGTCAATCGCATCACCTCAAGCGTCCCTTCTTCCGTCATCTTATTGAGGTCACTCAGATGCGAGGATGCCGTCGGCAACTGTTGGCTGCTGGAGATGAGCTGTGGACCGGCGTTGGAAATGGCCTTCATCGCGTTTTCGACGAACCGTGCCAAGTCACCGAGCTCTTTGTAGAGTTTATGTCCGCTTTTTTTCACGCTTGCCTCCCTCGGGTCCCTTCATGCTCAATGTCCCGTGCACTCCACGTTATTTGAATATCTTTGCGAGTTTTTCTTGCATCGTCTCGGCCGTGAACGGCTTTACGATGTAATTGCTGACGCCCGCCTGCACCGCCTCCACTAAATTTTTCTGTTGCGCCTCAGCCGTCACCATAAGAACCGGTATGGCTTTTAACTGTTCGTCCGCCCGGATCGCCCGGAGCATGTCGATCCCCGTCATCACGGGCATGTTCCAATCTGAGACGACGAAGTCATACTTGCTGGATTTGAGTTTTTGCAGACCATCCTGGCCGTTCTCGGCTTCGTCGATATTTGAGAAGCCGAGTTGCTTCAGAACGTTCTTGACAATTCTTCGCATCGTGACCATGTCATCCACGATGAGAATTTTCATGCTTGGATCGGCTGGCATATTGCCTCCTGTTCTCAGCTCATGGCCGACGCTCCAACCGCTGTAAATGTTCGGTTGAGAATGGCCTAATCCTTCACCATCGCTCGGAATATTTATTGAACGACCTGATCCTGAGGGACGACTGCTCTTGACTCGCACCACGCAGAGAGGAGCTCATCTGTGCCTGTGGCAAACGGCTCACTCGCATGCCCACATCAGAAGCCGCCAGCCACATACCGATCATCCCGCAACCTCATTCGGCATGCACCGCGATCGCGAATGGCCATGCTCCGACAGATCTCGCGATGGTCGGCTCGTCACGCGGCTTGCTTGGACCGGCTGTGCATCCACTCATGAATATCACGTCGGAGAAAGCGCCAATGCTTTCCGATTTTGGACGCCGGTAGTTCACCGCCTCGTGCCAGCTTATAGACGGTAGATTTAGGCACGCGCAGAAACCGCGCCACCTCCATGACGGTGAGAATTTCTCCGTCCCGAGTGGCATCTGTTTCAGACTGAGTGCCGGTTTCAGCCGATACATCACTGTTCATAACGAGTGACGTATCGGCGTATCCGCTGGGAAACTTAAGCTGCGATCCAGACCACTTCTCCGTCATCAGTGATCATTTCTCTCCACTCTGTGCAGATAGAGGCCGGTCTATTCAGATTTCACGGGCGGCAACCGAAGAGGACTGTGATAGTGGTCCCAAATCAACAAGAACGGAGCTCAATGGCACAGATCATCTCTGTGGCGTCAGGAAAAGGTGGGGTTGGGAAGAGCGTAGTCGCAACGAATCTGGCCCTACTCCTTGCCAGGAAGGGAAAGCAGGTGGTGCTCGCAGACCTGGACGTCGGAGGGGCTGATGCTCATATCTTGCTCGGCCTGCTCAACCCTCCTATGACCTTGACCGACTTTCTCACCCATCAAGTCGAACAGTTGGATGCGCTGGCTCAACGACTCCCGCTTCATCCCAACTTGAGAATCATCCCAGGAACCGGTGATACCTTGGCGACCGCCAATATGCCCTATTCACAGAAAAGGCGTTTGATCCGCCATTTCCAAGACATCCACGCGGACGTTATTCTCGTCGATATCGGAGCCGGAACGAGCTATCATGCGCTCGACTTTTTCCTGATGGCTGACCGTCATATTGCCGTCGCAACTCCGGACCCGACATCGGTCTTAGACCTCTATCGATTCATTAAGCTTGCGGCTATTCGCCGTGTTCTTTCGATGTTCCTGATGCGAGACGTGACGGCAGAAGGTCTTGCGAACCGAGACTACAGTAGCGTGGAAGAGGTACTGGACGTCGCAGGCAAGACGGATGAATCCGGTCGCAGGATTGCAGAAAACACGTTGCAGGCGTTTCACCCGGCGCTCATCCTTAACCGCACCTCAGGACGTGCCCGCGTGAACGTGCCGCAGCTCAAGAAACTCCTCAAGGAATATGTCGGAGGGGATTTAACCTTGCTTGGGGAAATTCCTGAGGATGCTGCAATGGAACAATCCGTACGGGCCTATGTCCCGGTGATCCAGCATAACCCAAATTCTCCTGCTGCACTGGCCCTGGGACGAATCGCTGATGCCTTGTTGGCAACGCTGGCGACAGCCACTTCTTCAGCCGCCTGAGTGCGCGGGTTGTGCATATTCTCTCGGCAACCCTCATCACTGCTTCTGGACGCTCGCGGCATACCATCCCAACCCATCATACTCCAGGTATCCAATCGTCTTCGCAAGCGCAATGACCTCCCGATCGATATTCATGTCATAGCCCTTCGACTGTCCCTTATGCTCCAGCATAAATGGTTGGAGCAGCTCTTTGTCGTCGGACGATGCAATCACCTGCAGAGTATTGTCGAGCAACATCACTCTGCTGCGCCTCCACGTTGCAGCGGACATCTTTACCTCTTTTCAAACGATGGTTTTGGCCTGAGGTTCCCAATCGAACACCACTCCCAGCACACCAATACTCTCTCCGTCCATCTTCGCGGCCTGCCGTACGGCTGCCGCAAACACTGCGGCCAATCGACCGTCCTGCGCAACATCATACATAATATCATCGACGGCACACTGATCACCTGCCGTCGTGGCCACGGCCTTCTTGAACCAGAAAGATCACGAGAGATTCGAGCCCACGACCTTGTGAAATTGTGTCGGGCGTGAGCAGGCAAGAACCTCTCCGTTCATCCCTACCACCAAATTTAAATAGCCCGAATACAATCGGTTGATAAGACTGAGTCGCTCTTCCGCATGCTTGAGCGAGGCACTCTCCAGAGATTCTAACCCATGCACCAATGCTTCATCCGCAGCCCACCATCGGGTGCCGGCCGTCCGTTCATAGAGATTGCAAACGACCAACCGCACCGGCGTTTGTGCGGTATCGGAAAGTCGGTCCAATTCTCGCTGCGTGAACTGTTGCAGCAACTCATTCCGCAAGCCTCCGAGATCTTCCGCTGCCATGGCCGCCTGGGATGTCAGCGTCCGCACTTCGTTTGCAACGACGCCAAACCCGCGTCCCGCCCCACCGGCTCTTACCGCTTCAATGGTAGCGTTCAGTCAGAGAATTGTGATTGGGCTGCTGATTCTCGCGTCTTCATTTCGGCAGGCATCGATCCGCTTCCTGACTTTCGTGATGATTTCTTTGATGCTGGATCGACTCATGAGTACATGCTCAAGAACCGAGTCTTCGTATGAGGGGCGTCTAGTTGGGGTGACCTCGATCTGCGCGCAATCGTTGGGCTTGCACATGCAAGATGTGGCGAATTAAGTGCTCCTGATCATCAGGCGTCAGATCGACGAATTCAGTGGCTATCGTGAACCCTTGGCCATCGGCTTCTCGCACCGCACGAATGACTTTCACATGCGCCCGGATCATTGTGAACGGTGGAAGGATGAGCTTGACCGCCAGTTGATCATCGGCGGCGAATTCCCGCATGGAGACGAACCCGATCCCCCCCCCACTCAAACTAACCGCCATAGGCTGTGCCATTGTGACGCTGGCCGGCTGACTGGCGGCAAGAGCATTGAGAATCACTTCGAGCAGGTAGTCGACCTTCCGGATCCAAGGGAGAACCGCTGAATCGACGATGATCTCACTGGAGCGAGCCAGAAGATCCAAGGTTGGTTTGCCCACGGCTGCGGCAATCGATTCTGGAGTTGCAGGGCTCAGTTCGACCGGCACACTGGTTTCCCTCTCGGTCACCAGTCGATATTCCATCAGGACCCGATCCTCAATCCTGATCCATTCCCGGCGTTCGTCCGGCTCCGCACTGTGAGACTTGGACGACGCACTTATCATCGATGACGCCATGATTCAAATACCCCTCGTCCTCATGCTGACCCGTATTACTTCCAGGCCCTTCTCCGACGACCGTCACTGGGCCACTGTCCCACTACGCGTCGTTTGGGAAGCGTGAAACGTTGTATGTGAAACGTGAAGGGTGACATGGCTGAATCCGGAACGTGATACGCTTCACGAAATACGAATTATGCTTCGATGGACACAGCTTCGGGTTGTGATGGCTGGACAGCGAGACGTCGACGTAACCCTTGCACCTGTAGTTTTGTCGTTTGTGCCTCGGCTAAGAGATGTTCCAACAGGGTTTGAGCAGTATGGATGCGGTCACGCAGTTCGTCATCCATCCTCAGCAGCTCATCGATAGGGAGCCCCGAATCAGAGATCGCGGCTAGGAGTAGGCCTCGTTCGCTGTAGCACTGAATGACCTGATCCCATCGCCCCTGCTGAGCCGCCTCACCTGCCGCCTTGGTTAATCGCACGATCTCGGCTTGACGTCCGCTTTCTGGCGTACTCATCGGGTACCCACCAAACGAGGCTGTTGCTGGCTGGCTACCTCGCGCCATGCTTCCCGGAGCGTGATCAGACAACGCAGCGGGCCGTCTAACCTGTGCTCATTATTCCGTGCATTGGCTTCGACTAGCTCCATTAGCATGTAGTCGTACAGTCGCCGTAGTGATCGCGCGATTTCACCGCCTTGTTCAAGGTCAAGCACGCTATTCAGTTCGCCGATGATGGCAATCGCACGCCCCAGATGTCGTGCTTTCTCCCGGATATTCTTCTCTTGAATTTCCCGTCGTGCCATCTCCATGGACTGAATCGCCGCGTCGTAGAGCAGAACGACCAGCTGAACACCGGACGATGTCACCACCTGAGTCTGTTCATATTGACGGGCATACTGCATCATCATAGAATCTGTCCCTCGTCCTTATTGTTGCCGCTGCGTCGACTGAGCTTGGAGGAATCCGCTCTGTCCTTGAAGTTGACGTAACAGTCCGTCGAGAGCGGCAAACTGCCGACGCAGCCGCTCCTCATACCGACTCACCGAATCCTCTTGTCTGGCAATATCGTTACCAACTCGATCGATCTCATTCGTAAGACCCTTCTTGCGGAGCGTCAAGGCACCTCCGGTGATGTCATTGAGCGTATCCACCGTGGTCACAAGAGTCTGCGCCAGACCGGTCACCGCGCCCTGGTTACTAAACAACGCTTTGACTCCGCTATAGTTCGTATTCAATGCCGTGGACAGCTGTCCGTCATCAACCGTGATCGTGCCGTCACGTTCGGTCTTGAACCCGATTTGCCCGACGCTTGAAAATACCGTAGCCCCACTCACCGAGGACGAGAATGCTGTTCGAAGCTGTGATAAGGTCGCTTTCGCTGTGGCTTCGTTAAAGAAGACGCCTCCCTGCTTCGTCGTCACGTCGTAGGTATTTCGTTCGTTAATGAACTTTACGACTTCGTTGTACGCAGTCGCCACCGCCTTAATGTTCGTCTTTACAGCCTCCACATCTTGCGAGAGGCTGACTTGGACGGTCCCAGTTCCCGTGGTCTTCGTCAGCGTCAACGTCACACCGGAGATCGCATCCGACACGGTGTTGGAACTCCGTTCAACCGTCAACGGATTCAATGCCTGATCACCGATCTGAACTTGTGAATTTTGCGCTGCCGCAAGGGTATCGATACCGCCGGTCCCAGTTCCGTTCAGGAGATCCAAATCTGTCCCATCCGCCACAAGGGTGATCGCATTCGCACTGCCGGTATTGCTCGATGACAGGGCCAATCGATAGGATGGTGCTACCTCTGTACCCGTATTGATGAGAGAAGCCGTGACACCGGCTCCTAAGTTATTAATCTGATCACGCAAGTCGGTCAATGTCCCGGTCGCGCCAAGCGTCACCGTCTGACTCGCACCGGTTCCAACCTTGAAGGTGAAGGTTGCCGACCCACCACTCACGATATCCGAAGTTTCTGACGAGACAGCCTTGGTAGCCTTACTGACAACTTGATGGGCTTGGGCCAGCTGAAGGACTCGGACGCTATAGGTTCCCGAGCTTGAGGAAGACGAGGCCGAAACGGACAGGACCGAGGTGTCAGTTACGGATGCCGTCGTACGATCAAAAGAGGTTGAAAGCCGTAGCGCCTGAGCGGCGCTCTGCAACGCCGCCACTTTCGTGCTTACGGTGGTGAGGTCCGTAAACTTGCTGTTGAGATCGGCTTTCTTTTTGGTCAGCCGATCAACCGGCAGTTGCGCAACCTTGACCAGTTGATCGACGACCTGTCCGAAATCCAGCCCGTTGCCGAGTCCACCAAAACTTATCGTTGGCATGCCACATCCTTGTGCGTCAGATTAGACATGTTCTTCGAACAGCACCCCTTTCGCCCCCGAGAGATTCTTGGCCAGATCAATCACTTCCTTGGGCGGAATCTGTCGAATGACTTCTCCCGAATCCCCCTTGAGAATTTTGACGATGACCCGTTCAAGATCGGGATCAACTTCGATCTGCAACTGCGAACCCGATTGCTGTAATGCTTCCTTCACTTTACTCACGGCATGCTCAAGCGCAACCCGATCCGTGGGAGAGGCAAACGAAAAGTCAGCAGGCTCGGCCGCAGGCTTGGTCCTGGGTAAAGCACTGGGTTGACTCTTGTTATTGGCAGTGGCCGGGAGATCCACCTTCGATGTTACATTGGTGATCATAATTTCCCCCCTATCACACTCCGGTCACCGAGACCCTCTCCTGTTCAGGAGAGGGTCGGTGGACGGTGTGCGGCCATTATCCTCTGAGTAACGCCAGCGCTTGCTGCGGCAGTGTGTTTGCTTGCGCCAACGTCGCGATGCCCGCCTGTACCAAGATCTGATTCTTGGTGAAGTTGGCCGTTTCTAGTGCGATGTCGGCATCGCGGATCCGAGACTCTGCGGCTGTGAGATTTTCACTCGTGACCTGCAGATTTGCGATCGTGGCCTCGAACCGGTTCTGAATCGAACCGTATTCTGCTCGTGCAGTTGCGATCGCACTGATGGCATTATCGATATTCGCCAGCGCGCTCGTCGCATTGGCGGAGGTTGAGACGTTGACACTATTCAGCCCTAGTGAGGTGGTCGTAATATCGTTGAGGTCCAGACTCAACGTATTCCCGCTCCCACTCCTGAACCCAATGGCAATGGAGAAGCTGATCGTTGAACCGCTCGTCAGCGCCTGGCCATTAAATTCCGTCACTTGGGCGATACGGTCGATTTCCGAACGCAACGCGATGAACTCTTGATCGATGTAGGAGCGCTCCGTGTTGCCCACCGTTCCGCTCGCCGCCTGAGACGACAGCTCACGAAGCCTGGCCAGCAATGACCCGACCGTGGCCGCCGCGCCGTCTGCGATTTGGGTCAAACTGATACCATCACTAGCATTTCTGGTCGCCTGATTGATACTGCGAATCTGCGCACGCAAGGACTCGGACAGACCGAGACCCGCCGCGTCGTCCGCAGCTCGCGTGATCCGAAGACCTGATGACAACCGTTCCACCGAACGGTTCAAGCTCAGGGTGTTAATTGAGAGGTTACGCTGCGCCGCAATGGATGCAGGGTTATTGTTAACGATAAGAGCCATTGCCCTTCCTCCTTGAAACTAGAACGTCATCCGCTGCTGTGCTTCCAACATCCGTGTAGAAGCCGTATTTCCTTACGCCTCTCTGTGGCGTGCCTGTCTTATCGGCCAATCCCGTTGAGACTTGAGCTTCTACAGCAATTCCCAGAGATGAGAGCTACCCCACTCGAATGGAAACGAATGGACATCACCGCTCAGGCAGAAATCCTCGGGAGAACTTCATATTCCAACAGATCCGCCATCCTCACCGTATCGTGGACGTGTCTCGCAGCCAACAGCTCCTCGATCCATCTTGCGATGACCTGTCCGGGAGAGTTCGTTCCGCGTTGTTTCGACCCGTTCTCGATGATCTCGACCACATCTGCGACTTTGCCCAACCAGACGTCGAATGACGACAGATCCTGCGCACCCATTCGAAACTGACTGACGAGCGCGGTGCCTTCGGCCACCACCAACCCACGATAGCGGTCGATGGCGCTACTTGCAGACTCAACGATCTCCTGCTGGGTCGCAGAGGTCGCAACCAACTCCCGGTAGTTCGCGGAAGATTCTTGGAGCAGAGACGGGTCGATATCCCGATCAGTGATTCGACGATGATCCAACATGATGGTCGTCACAATGCGAGCCTGCGCATGAGCCCGTTCGCTGAGGTCGGTGAGAATATCTCCGAGCGTCGCCGTACTGACTACTTGCCATTGCTCGCTATCCAATTGAATGTTCATGAATTCCCTCCTCTTGCAGCCATCAGCTTAGCCACTTGCCGCTCCGATCCGAGCATGTCCCCTCTTACCAGACGTGAGACACCGTTGACTGGATAGTGCCCCAAACAGATACTGGTCGATCGCGACCAGACGTCCCAGCCAGGTGTGATAGGCATCGGCCTGATGCTGAGCCAGTTGACCGAGGCCCATGACATTATCGTTTTGGCGCTGTCGGAGAAACGAGACCGTCACAGGCAGAGTTGCTCCTGTGCTCATGCCCATTCGAACCAACTGGTCCTGATCCTTCCCCTGTTCCTGTTGCAGCCGTTTGATTTCCGACACATTGACAGCCCCCGAACTGGTAAGGTGAGCGATCTTATCGGCTCTTCGGCAGGCCTCCTCGAGAAGAGGAACTATGCGTCGCAGCTGTGCCTTGACCGCTGTCCCATCAGGAGGCAAACCCAGAGGGGAAGAAATCTGGCTCGGCCGTCCAGTGTGCGCTTCATACCAATATCGACGCCAAAATGTTGCATACCACGCTGCGACAGGTGACTCCGTTCCCACCCTCAACCGAAATGTCCCAAGCCCATCCTCATCAACACCAGACTCATACAGACGTGCCCCAGGACCCTGTACCGGACAGGGCCCAGTATTCAATACATAGCTAACAGTCTCCGCCACAATATCCGGCAAGAGGCGATCCTTGCAGGCATGGTGTACACAAACCTGATCAAACCCACAGGGAGCGCATTCCAGTTCAGGTTGGAGCACCCAGTGGCCTGGTCCATAGGGTCCCGTTTCTTGGAAATCGACATGTCCCACCGAAAGATCGATCACCGATGTGCCGACCGCCACCCCGATATGCATTGGTCCCGTATCGTTGGTCAGCAACAATCGACATTCCGCCAGCAATCCGGCGAGTTGGCTCAACGTCGTGCGGCCAGCAAAATTCTTGACTGGGCTCTTCCCTCCGGCTTCTCGATAGACCTGTACAACTTCTGCGATAGTTGCTTCCTCTTCTCGGCCTCCGATAAAGAGCATGCCGCCTTGCCATTGTTTGCTCACCTTCGCCAAGGCGAGACCAAACAGATGTGGACGCCAGGCCTTCATGCTGTCGCTAGCTCCAGCCTGCACGGCAATCCACCCAGTCGATCCGGCAAGAGCTTCCTTTGCCCACGTTCGGTCCTCGCGAGAAAGAGTCAGTCTGAGCGGAGAAAATATCCCTGGGCCACTGCCGCCGAGGGCATAGATATCGACGATATTGAAGCGATTGAACCGACGAAACCGATGAAAGTCGCAGAAATACCCCATCCAGGGATTCTCGACGATCATGCCACCGTCCCACGCGCTTTGTGCGCCACGAGTGTCTGGCGCTCCAATGAATCCAGCCAACAACGCACTGGGCTTGTTGAATGTCAGATTGATGACACGATCGTATCGCCGCTCCGCCAATGGCTTCGCCCAGGCCGCCACATCTTGGTACAGCGCCACCACATCCTTCACGAGCGCACGGCTCTCATCGATGAGCGCATGAAAATCTAAGGCAATCACCTCGCGTAAGCCCGTCAGCAACGATGCGACGGGTGCGAACCGGCGATCCACCACAAGATCAACGGCAACTCCAGGCCATTCTTCATGGAGTCGATTCAACAATGCGCCCATCTGGACGAGATCGCCCATCCGGGTAATATTAATGATCAGGGCTTGTTTCACCGCAACTTACCCATATTGCTCGTGCGATCCTCGTTTCACGTTAGACCAGATCTTTTGTTTCGGCTCGGTAACTATCCATCATAAGGACCAACAACTCCTCTCGAGCCAGTTGCCGTCCGGAAGCTCGCGCCCGAATATCAGCCGCAAGGTCCTTCAACTCAACTCGTTGCCCAGCTGGAAAACGATTGAGTAAGGGAAGCAGTTCCGGCACTGAAGCGGCTCGTTCCTTGAGACCAACTGTGAGCCGGTCTCCCCGCAAGATCGAACCAATGCGATCAGGTTGAGAAAGGCCCACTGTGGCAAGAAGCTCTTGCAGACGGTGGCCATAGGTATGATCGCGCAACACCCGTTGACGCGACGCCTCAGCATGGCGACGGCGACCTTCCGCATCCGTGAGCCACCTCCGGATCAGCGATGGGACAGCTTCGGTGCAACGAAATGACTCCACCTCATCCGGCGTAAACAGATCGGGAAGAAGTGTCCTGTCATCCACAAGCTGAAACGCGCCGCAGGCCGCCAATTCAAAGGTGCGAGGGTTCACAAAGTCCGGTTGAGGATCCATACCCGTCCCTGAGCACGAATGCAGGTTCAAATTCACGGCGGTGGCGTTGAACACCTTCATACAGGTATCTGTATCAACTCTGGTACCGTCGCGTTGGAGGACTCCTGAAAGCGCGGCGGCACCATCCCATTCATTCCCCCACAGTTTCATCGTCCACTCGTGAGAGAGCCACTGAGGTAAGAGCGTCCTCCGATTGGCATAACCAGCCCCAACAAACGAGACGTCGGATCCATACTCCTGCTGCTCAGCTGCTGTCAGAGTCATTGGACGATGCACTGTGGGATCTGCCGCCATAGGCAGGTAGTGCACATGAGCCGCTCCGGCCCGCTTCAACGCATCGAGACAGCCCCCTTGCTGGATAACAAACCAGTAGTCATATCCCGCCGCCAACTGTTGCCAGTAGGTCAGATGACGATAGTTCTCCACGAACCACATGGCAGTCAGAAACTTCTTCTTGCGCAGGTGTTGCAACACCGCTAAACCCAGCGGAGCTTGGGCAATGGCCAGAACTAGATCGGGTGGATCCTCCCCCAGATGCGCCATCGTGCTCAAGCTGAGCACGTCAGCAAATCGAGTTTGAAGCATCAGGCGATGGCGTTCTTCGCGATAGGATCCGAAGGCCTCATAGCTACCTTGATGAACGTGGTGATCAAGCCAACTGACTCGATGTCCCAACTGATTCAACGCCGATACGACATACCGGGCAATCGGCAGCGATCCTCCATAGATTGGGCCGACCACCGCCACATGCAGTTGGCCTCCTGCTTGGGCAGCCATGAGCCGTCGCAGATTTGCCTCAAGACGCTGATGAAACTCGGCATGGAACCGTGCCGCAGGACCATAGGTGAGGAACCGGAGTGGAGACCTTTCGGATGCCAATTGTCCGGCAATATCTTCAGCCGTGCCGACAACCCAATGGACCCGGTTGATCCATGCCCCGAGTGGCCTCGCACCCAACGCGTCCTTCAGAACGGATAGATCAGGAATGACGACCACCAATCGAGAGTCGGGCGATCTCGACAGTGCCAATGCCTCAATGTGATAGAGTAGCCCCACCCCCAGCACCACACCTACTTCACCAGCTTGCCATTCCTTTTCTTGTTGGTCGGCCCACAACCTGGCTTCTTTCTTGGGATCATATGCGCTATGGACCCATTGTCCCTGGCACATCGCCGATGGCGTGCCTTCGCGTGAAGGAACGATCGTCAGGACACCGCCCTGACTCTCTAGGACCGCTCCCACAAGATCAGGAACGTGCTGACGAACACGTTCGAGATTACTTTTGAGGTGCTCCACCGAACCTCCTTACCCCACTGGAGTCGAGTGCAACTCCTGCCAAACCTGCTCTCGTTGAGCCGGTGCGATCGGTTCATGACCTGCCTGAACATAGTACGCGCCCCACCGGTCTCGATAACTTTGCCACAATGACCAGTCCCGATTGGGGATGACTGATCTGTTTGATAACAGCGCGATGGTCTCGTCGATCGGCCATACTTTCGGCATAGTCAGCCTATCACCTGGTCCTGCGGCTCCCCCTTCTGCCTGCCACACCCAGTGGTTTCCCCCATACGGACCTGTTTCATGAACCCGTGCTCTGGAAAAGTACCATCCGATCACGGTCGTCCCGAGAGCTGCTGCCAAATGGAGTGGACCGGTGTCGGCACCGATCACGACGTCACAACGGGTAAGGCCTAGCGCGAGTTCCTTCAACAAGAGACGGCCTGTGGTGTCCCAGACTCGACCGAGCAGAGAAGGCGGAAGCGCGGCCTGAATCCGGTGGGCTCGTTCCTGCTCTTGTCCACTCCCCAACAGGACAATGCGGCTCTGATGGAGATGATCCAGACAGTCTGTAATCAAGCTGGTCCAAGCCGTAATCGGCACCAATCGTTCCTGCTCCCCGGCTCCCACAAGCAGTCCGATCCATGGGCCTTCAGATTGTCCGATTGGTTCGAGATCAAGTGGCATCGCTCCAACGGGCGCCTGTATGGGCATCATGTGTCTAGGTGGAACAACACCGCACATCCCACAGAAGACGTCAGACAAATGAATACGATTCTCCCTTCGATCACCGGCTACGGCTCTCACATAGGTCGCCCAGGGTGAACGCTTCTGATCGAGCGGCCCTCCGACGACGGCCCCAGTGCTCTCCTGCGCAAGAAGTGCCCCGGCTAAGACCGCACGAGGATGCTGATTCAGCACAAAGGCGCGATCATAGGGTTCGTCCACGATCATACGCAACGCGACATCTGCTTCTGTGATATGCCCGGGTGTACACTCTTTCTCTGCGAGGCGTGCACGTTGACTCCATGTTGCCCCATCCCACGGGACAACTCCTGTAATCCCGGGAAGGATCTTCCCGATCTCTTCTAAGTGTGCCGGGCACAGGAGATCAAAATCCCAGTCCCCATGCGCGTCCTTAAGTGCTGTGATCGCTGGGATCGTTTGCACAAGATCACCAAGTCTAGCCAACTGAATGAAGAGCACACGCCGTGTCATCGGACTAGGCCGAAGTGGTCTCCATGGCACAAGCCACTTCCCTTCTGACAATGGCCTGACCTAGCTGAACCAGCCCGTCATAACGTGAGTCGACCTGACAAAGGGCGTCATATTCTCTACGAGCAGCCTCAATCTCCTCACCGCGTAATAGGACACCGGTGAGGGCAAAGCGTACAGCAAGATCCCCTGGATTTCTGATCGTGTACCGGTGCAAGTGCTCACCCAACTCCTGCCAGCGGTTCTGGGCCGTCCCGGCCCGGAGTAACCAATGGATCGCTTCGGCGTCATCAGGATGTTCTGCCAGCACCTCACGGAACCGCTCCCAAGCCCCTTGCGGATACGCTCGTCCTATTGCAGCCATGCCTATGCCCATCAGACATTTCCGGCGCTCCGCACCCTGGCGAAGCGCTGCTTCGAACGCCGCCTCTGCGGATTCATACTGCTCTCGCTGTACAGAAAGAATGCCTTTGAACAAGAGCCCCTCGGCATGTGCGGGATTATGCTTCAGTAGCAATTCTAATTGGGCCTCAGCCGTGGCCAGTTGCCCCTTGGTCAATGCTTCACGAATGCTGGCAATCTGTCCGTCAGGCGGGGCACCGAGCATCACCATACGCTGTTTGAACGCTTCGGCCATCGTCGGCTGCTTTACGGCTTCAGCCACCCCGACGGCCCACCTCAACACATCACGGTCAGCCGGCCACTCGGTATAGCGGGCCAGCTGGCGCACCACTGCAGCCTCATCGCGTCGTTTGCCCGCCCGTTGAGTCTCTGCCACCACTTCCCATGCCTGCCGATCCTTATCGCCCTCCACTAACTGCACCACTTGTTCGCTGCGTCCGTTTTGTGAAACCACGACAGGCTTATATCCATCATCAACGAAAAGACTGTCGGCATCGACCAGCCACCACGCCCGTTCCCAACGCTTCATCAACCTCCGTCCATTCTCTGCGTCATGTTGTCTGCGACCCGGCGTCTCGCTTTCCAAGTGGATTACCGCGCTCTTCGGCTGGTACACGACGGTATGGCCTCGTTCGCGCACTCTGAAGCAGAGATCGACGTCCTCAAAACCATTAACATACCCCTCGTCAAATCCGCCCACATCTTGGAACAACGAGCGCCGGATTAAGAAGCAGGCACCGGTCACGGCATTCAGCTCACGCCGTTTGTTCACAGCCGGATGGGTTTCCGCAAATCCTCGATAGATGTGGTACGGTATATGGCTACGCCGATCGACCGCGACTCCAGCATGCTGCACGGTCCGATCTTGATAGAGCAACTTGCTCCCTACAATAGCCACGTCCGGATGAGCCTTGACCTCCTCCACTAGTGCACTGAGCCACCCCTTCATGGGAATAGTGTCATTATTGAGAAACACCAGATAGTCCCCTGTGGCGGCAGCCGCGCCTTGATTGCAGGCCTTGGCAAATCCCAAATTCTCCTGATTGCGAATCACCTGCACATCGCCGCTCAAGGACTGAAGGAACTCCTGAGTTCCGTCCACCGAACCGTTATCCACAACAATCACCTCATACTCCGGCTGGTTTTCGAGCTGGGACAAAGCGGTGAGACATTCCCGCGTCAGATCGAGCCGATTCCATACCGGGATGATGAGAGAGCACACAAATGACTTTCTGGTGGTCTTGGGGTAATGCCTAGCAAGATGCCGTGCCTGCGCCTCACGCATCCCGGGAATTTGAGCCGCGTGGGGTGCATACTTGCGATAAATGATCTCGGTCGTACGCTGATAAGTATCTTGTGTCCCGCTGGTCATAGACGTGCCGTCGCTGCGCCAGGTGAATTCGGCCGTCGTCACCCGCAAATGCGTGAACGGAAATCGGGTCGCCATTCTGATCCAGAAGTCCCAGTCCTCATGTGCATACAGCGACTCATCAAAACCTCCCACCGCTTCCACGCACTGCCGCGCATGCATGACACACAAGACCGGAAAATAGTTACTGACCAACAGGTCGGCCGGATTGAAGTCGCACGAATACGGAACATCGCGCCCGGTCTCAACATACATACCGTCGATCTGCCGTTCCTGCACGCGCCAGGCATCGGTATACGCAACCTGGGACTCGTGTTGCTCTAAGTACGTAACAAGCGTTTCCAGATGGTGGGGAAGATACCGATCATCATCGTCAAGATACGCAATATACGTCCCTTTTGCGGCACGGAGCCCGCTGTTGCGGGCGGCGGCCAATCCTCGGTTTCTATCATGAGTGATCGTGGTGATCCGATGCCGATCGACACAGGCATTCACCACGAACCCCACTTCGCAACCTGCATCGTTAACGACGATGACTTCAAAATCCTGAAATGTCTGCGCCGCCAAGCTTTCAAGCGCGACTCGTAGTCGATCGGGTCGGTTGTATGTTGGGACAATAACGGACACCTTCGGCATCCCTGCAAAATGAATGGGACACATATGAGAACGTCGTTGGCAAACCCAGACTTGATAGATGGGAAGAAGATTCATGGACCGTAGGTCGGCGGGCGTCGGAGCCGGAAGAAATCGAAGATGTGGTACTTCGACATAGACGCGCTCAAGCCCCAGTTCCGAGAATCCCTGTGACACGAACAGCGCGCGCAATTGATCCTCGGACACCCAGTCTTCCACCGGCTGATTCGGCGGTGCAATCATCTTCCACTGTTCCCACATTTCCCCTCGTGGCGTCGTGAGAATCAGGTAGCCGTCCGGTGTCAACAGCCGCTTAAGCCCCTCCAAAAATGTCGCTTTCGCCTCATGAGGCACATGCTCAATGACTTCGGAGCAGAGCACGACATCATAGGGACGGAAATCAGGCCGCGCGAGCACTGTCTCGGCCGTTCCCGTCTCAAATCGATGATGAGGGAACAGCTTTCTGGCGTGGGCCACGACCCCAGCTACAGGTTCGACCCCCTCCACCGTGCCGTATGCCGAGACCAGGTTGGTTAGCCACCCTCGTCCGCACCCGACCTCGATGATCCGCAACGAGGCGCCCGGACGGTCCTTGCACATACGCCGCAGTATATGCTCGAGAAACGCCGCGATCTTGGTCCAACGTGCGGCCTCATCACCATTCGGATGAGGTGTCGACCACTCAGGGGCGTTGACAAAGAGATTGACGTAAAACCGATCAGCATCCTTGGCCCCCTCCGATTGCTCCGAAGTCCGGTAACTATTCTCGGATGCCACAATAGGTCGGCATTGTTTGGAACTCTGTGAGCCCTCGACACCATAATCCGGTTTCCGCCCAGATTCGATCCACGCAAGTGTTTCCCTCAAGCGATATTCGCTGGTGTGGAACGTCCGAAGTTTGTGTTCTGCATTACGAGCAAGCTTCTCCGCCAGAGACCGATCACGTAGGACTCGCTCAAGCACCTCCCTCAGCGACTCCGCAGAGGCAGCGTCGTAGTATAAAATCTCCTCGCCATCCACAAACAAGGCATTGTTCAAAGGATGATTCGGTATGGAGTACGACACCACGGGACGCCCGGCTGCCATCCCCTCGAACACGCGCCCACCAAAACCTTTCGCAAGGCTCGGCAAATTCACGATTGCGGCCCATTGCGGGAGTTGGGCCATCCATTCCCCGAACTCCCCTTCACGGATCTTGTGCAACGTCTCTACATAATCGGCCATCTGCGCGGGCGAGATCAGCGGCTTGGAGCCCATCCGATGCAGCATCATGGTCTGCAACTCGTCATACATCCGTTGGAACTGCGTGTTCGGCTCTCCTGACTGTACAAAACGGAGATGTTCCTTCAAGACAGGATGCCTGAGCCATTGTTGCCGTGCCCCATAGGGAGTGCCGTGAAACACTCCGACGGCGTGCGTAGGTGCTAGAGCAGACGCCGTGATGAAGCGGGCAGGCACCATAGGGGGCCACCATAAGGCTTTAACCGGTCCACACCCGTTCAGGCGATGCGCATCACACTCATCAAGTAATAAGGCATGGGTGCAGCTCGCCAGTTCCCGTTCCACGCGTCCTTGACGCTCACGCAGATGGGGCGCCCACGCATAATCCGTCTGATCATAGACCAGTGATTCCATCGCCACTCCAATTCGGACCGGGGCTAAACCGCTGATCCAATCCAGGACATCTTGATCAAACGGCGTATGGACCAGCCAGACCCAGACTTGGTCGAAGCGTTGCCCCGCCACGATGCTCCGTGCCTGAGCCAACCAGTCTCGTGAGTGACAAGGGGTATTCGCAATCAGAGGAATCGTCGTGCAATGCGCACCATTCGCACGCAAACCATCTGCGACTCCGTACGACGCGGCATAGGACCAGGCGCGACCCTGTTGCCAATTGGGAAACTCGAGCTGGAGGAGTAAGACTTTGGGACCTTTGGCCACCTGAGCGGCTGCGCGTAATGGGGCGGGGCGCACTTCTTGATGGGAAACCTGCGTCGACGACACCGACGTGGATCGATGCTTCTGCCTCAACCACTCGCAAAATGCATGATCCTCAGCAGGTTTCCTTGGCACAAGATGCCTTGGCACATCCTCTTCCGTGCAGTGAATAGCAGAGAAATCCACATTCACCCATCGCTCTCCCTGCCGACGTATCGCCCAGAATCCTTCGGTGACAGATACCCGACCAAAGAGTTCACCAACGGCCAACGTGACGCCCGGGTGATATTTCATATGAGACCGAGGATCTTCGATATAGTCCGACTCGATCTGGTTCTTGGCATAGGCCACGTCAATCTCATCCAACTGCAACTCCAGATCATCACCACAAAGGATACCCCCATCCTTGACCAACTCACGCGCCGCAGTCAGATCGGTAAGGACCGCCGTATAGCTATGATCCCCATCGATATAGACTAAGTCGAATTGTCGCTGCGGCAAGGTCTGCAGAATGGTGGCACTTTGTCCACGGAGTGGAATGACCCGCTGTTTATGCCCGGAGGCCTCAATATTATGGAGGAATAAGTCGTAGATCGAATCGCTTGACAATGCATCTGCCATCTCTCGGTAGAGTCGCGTGTCAGGTCGTTTGGCCATATCGAAGTAGGGTTTCCAGGGATCGATACAGAGAACCAGTCCGTTGCCTCCATGAAATTTGCAAATTGCCTCCGCCCAGGTAATGGCCGAGCCGCCGGCCCAAGCCCCCACCTCAAGCACATGCAGAGGACTGGTCCCGGCTTGCCCTGCTTCGACACGTATCACTTCCTGCATGATCGCATGCCGAAGAGGCAACCCCTGGGATGCCCACATGATCTCTCCGAAGTAGGGCTGATTGGCTTCACGACAATACTGGTAATATTCTCCATCAAGCCCCTCGCGCTCCTTACGAGTCTCGCTCATGGCGTACCTTTCCACAGCACCCTGTGCTTGTCTCTCCACATTCACGCCTGCCACAGACAACTGGGAGACCTGTTTGGTCGCCTTCCATCCGGCCTCTTGCTCCAACGTTGTCCGAAGCCGTTCGAACGTATCGCGATACTTCCCGCGCGTCGCACGCTGAAATTCAGAGAAACACGTGGAAGGAAATAGCTGCGCTTCTGACACGATGGCCACGCACGCTTCGACAAAGGCCTCGCCACTATCGGCAAAATTCATGAATGGATCCAACGGAGATCGTATGAAGGTACGCTCAAACACATGCGGCACTCTATTCACCAAGTGAAAATGGGCGCGCTGCAATGACAGGATTTGGGTTTCCTCCGACAACTTCAATCCGACCGATAGCTTGCTTCGACGCACATGATTCTGTCTTAAATACGCGGCTGTATGGGATTCCAACACCACAACCCGCAGCCCCTTTGATTCCAACTTCTCGAGTACATGTTTCCGGTAGGGCGTGACCGATCCCGTAAATAAGATGTCGATATCCTGCTCGCTATGCTCGCACATACCTTCTGAAGCCGCCGAGGGGGGGGGTGCGCACAAGGGGATGAGATGCACGGGCTTCCCCAGCTGAAAATATAATCCCACTTCTTTTTCATACCCCTGAGGCAAACAACCCTCAATACGTTCCAGTCCAATCATGAATAGCCCATCGACCATGGGAACAAGATCCAGGAAGGCTCTAGTCCTCTCGCTCCAATAGACACGATCATGGTAGGGCGTGGTGGCTTGATGGGATTCCACCATCTTCATATTTGCAGAATTAAACCCATTCGGCGTCATCATCTCCGTTACAATCACATATAACCTGGACTGCGGATATTGCCGCCGTGCCTTCGCAATCTGCTCATAGAGAGTCTGGCCACGCTGGTGACACTCCATGACAATGTTCACCCCATCTTTCAAGTAATCCGCACGAGAATATCGTACCGTCAATCCGGTACTCTCCAGGCCTTCCCGAAGATATTCCATGGTATCTTCCGTGTGAATGGCATGACCATGATTGCCATAAATGATATTGACGCCTAATTGCATCCTTTCCACCTTTCTGCGCTTGCTCTCTCCTTAACACGAGGTTAGAACAGGTAACATACGCGGTTCATCGCCTCAGCTCATGGTCTCTGCGGACGCACTACATCCGGCATTTCCGGCTTATCCCACCCTTCCACCGGTTCGATGGACAGATTCTTCCGGAACTCCTCGCGCGAGAGATAGGGATACATATCCTCGATCGGCGTCTTCCATCCAAAGATTCTCGGTTCATAGGTGTGGTACTCATGCATGTCAACATCGCACACCACCGGCCCGTCGAACCTCAGCACTTCGTCGATCTTAGCGTCCATCTCAGCATGGTTGGCGATTGCCACCGTCTTGATGCCATAGGCCTCGACCAATTTCAGAAAGTCCGGTGGACGGTACCCTTTCGGGCCGCAAGCTTCAGCGCGCCCCTGAAAGTTGGTCTCTTGATAGGCTTTGGTGATTCCGTATATATGGTTGTTCAGAATGAACGTCTTGACCTTTACGTCATAGTTCAGGAACGTCTGCAACTCTTGCAGGTTCATGTTGAAACCGCCGTCTCCGATCGTGCAGACCACCTGGCGGGACGGATCCGCAAACCAGGCTCCCATGGCGCCGGCAAATGAAAACCCCATCGGTGAGTTGCCGTTGTTCGTCAGATTGCGCTGTCCGTACTTTGTTTCAAATGCATGGTTGCTCACGACAATGTTCCCGCCGCAATCCCCCACCAGCACGTCGGTGGCGCCCATCTTCTCAGACAGCCGGCGCATAAAGGCATAGGGATGGACCCGGTTGGTCTGGGTGAAAAACTCCGGCTTGACCGGATCATAATCCCGCTTCCAGCCCATCACCCTGGATGTCCACGTGGACCAATCCGGACATGGTTTCTTCACCCGGTCGAGTACTGCCAGCATCCGTCTGGCAAACACCTTCGCATCGCAGAGAATATTGACGTCAAAGGGTACTTGCTGAAACTTCCGCTGTACCATGGCCGGATCGATTTCGACTAAGTATTTCCGTGCCTGCCTGGCAAAGCTCTGAATATTGCCGCCCGTGATACGCCCGGAAATTCGGCTCCCGATCGAAAGCAGCAAGTCGCTGTTCTGAATACCGAAGTTCCGCCCCGCTCCTCCGTAGGTCCCGACGCGGCCTCCGTAGAACTCATAGTCGGAGGAAATCACATCGAGCGCATTCCACGTCGGAAAGCAGGGGATCTTCAACCGACGCCCCAATTCACGCACCTCCTCGTGTGCATCGGCCAAGCGGACACCGCCGCCGACGAGTAGGACTGGTCGTTCAGCTGAACGCAGATCGGTCAGCAACTGTTGAATCTGTCCATCCACAACAGCCAGATCGAAGCTCCCTGCGGCAGGTGGCTCGAATCCGATCAGTTGCTTGGCATCGATCTTCGTTTTCTGCACATCCAGCGGAATATCCAGCAGCACCGGACCAGGCCGTCCGCTCTGGCAGAGCCACAAGGCTTTTTCCAGCTCAAAGCGGATGTCTTCCGCCTTCATGATCATTTTGGCGTACTTCGTCACCGGCGCCGCCATGGCGACGATATCCGTTTCTTGAAATCCAATTTGCCGGATAGCCGGATCGGGCCGGAGGAAGCGGGAATTGATCTGGCCTGTCAGAAAGACACAGGGAATGGAATCGTAAAAGCAATTGCCCATCGCCGTCAGCAAGTTCATGCCGCCCGGTCCACTGGTGGCGATCGCCACGCCGGGAATCCCCTTCACCTTTGCATACCCCTCGGCAGCAAATCCGCCGGCCTGTTCATGCATGACGGCGACGTATCCCGTGCTTGCTGTTCTGGTAAATGCATCGATCAAATCGCCGTTGGCCGCGCCATAGACGACAAACATCTTGTCGATGCCCCGTTCTGCGAGGCTGTTGATGATATAGTCCGCCACTTTAATCATAGGACTCCTTCGCGGCCTTGCTCAGGCCGTCGGCATGGCCGTGGCATCGTGATGACGCCGTCGGACGTGATGAGAACACATCTCCATGACATGATCGGCCACATGCTGGCCAAAGGTTCGCTGCAACAGCGCGAGATACGACGGATGTTGGAAATACTCAAGAAAGGCTCGGTCGCGGAAATCCAGCACATCGGTGGCCGACAACCGCTCCGTGGGCAATGGGAGCGTGTCATAGGCATGCTGCGAATACCCGATCCACCCCGGTCCCCCCGGATCATCAGGAAGCGGCCACCCTGTCTCTTTCGCCATGCCGTACAAGGGCGATCCAGGATAGGCCATGGCACAGTAAAAATTAGCCCACTCGGTATTCAGTTCCAGCGCCAAGTCTAAGGTCGCCCGCATGCTGGTCCCAGTGTCGTCGGGTAACCCAAAGATGTAATTGGCCGCGACGTAAATGCCATGTGATCGGATCCGCTTTACCGTCGCCAAGATCTCCCGATCTCCGAACCTCCCTTTTTCCACTCCGTCCCGGACATGCTGACTCCCCGACTCAATACCTAGCCCCAGCCAGTTGAAGCCTGCCGCTTTGAGTTTTTCGAGAACCTGGTCCTGCACAGTGTCCACGCGCGCATAGGCCCAAATATTGAGACGGTAGCCCCGTTCAATGATCCGGTCGCAAATGCCCAACACATGACGCCGATTCAGCACGAACATCTCGTCGGGAATCTTGATGTTGGTGACGCCGTAGTCCAGTACCAGCCGATCGATCAGAGTAATGACATGGTCGGGACTCCAGGACCTGAGCATGGGCGTGTCAAAGGGCGCGTTGATGCAACAGAAAGAACATTTGAACGGGCATCCCAAGCTGGTTTGCAGCGAGGCATAGGGGCTGCGCACGTCGAGATGATCGAAGCAATGCCAGTTGTGCGCACGATAACGACTCATATCGAGCAGCTCCCACCCCTGTCCCGGCAACTCCCGGTCGAGATCGGCAATCAGCGGCGCGGGAGGGTTAGATCGAAGGTCCCCTTGCTCCCGATACCAGAGCCCCGGTACGTCCTTGAGCGATCCCACCCCCTCCCTCAGCACCCGAAGAAGGCCCAGCACGGTGTGCGGCCCTTCTCCCTGGCATACATAGGTATAGGGCTCCTCCAAGAGCGTTCGCCTGGGAAGGGCCGACGGATGTGTTCCCATCACCAGCGTAGGAACGTCTGACAGGGCCCGCAGTTCTTCGCACACGCGCCGACCGGCCGGCATGCATTGCGTCGAGGCGGATGGCTGTTGCCCATAAATGACGAAGACTACTAAGCGCGGATCGGCCTGCACGATGGCCTGTGCAGTTTGCGCATGGGTGAATCCCTGTGCTTCCGCATCGAGGATCATCGCCTCGTAGCCACGAGCCCGAATGAAGGTTGCTATCAGCCCTGCCCATACGGGTGGCTCAATCGCGGCCAGATTGCGGCTCAAGTCCTGGTACACCTGTACCCGGCTGGGGGGGGTGACAAAGAGTACGTCGTTACGCAGCGGCACGGAGCCCTCGCAGTTCTTGAGCAAGCGCAATGACGCGCTGCACCCCTTCCATGACGTCTGATTCCTGGCCACAGGTGGCAATACGGATTGCCGCATCCCACATCGGACCAAAGCTTCGCCCCGGCGTCACCGCAGTATGTTGTTCTTCCAGTAGCTGTTTGCAGAACGTCATATCGTCCATCCCTGTGGCACTGATATCGACAAAGAGATAAAACCCTGATTCCGGAGAGGCGCACCGCAGCAGACTCGACCGGTTGATCGTATCGGCACAGGCCGTCGTAACCCGGTTGCAGTGGCCCCTGACCTGCTCGACATAGGGCTCCATGACGGATATTCCGGCCAGACAACCAAGTTGCGTAAACAAAGGCAGGCAAGAGATCAGTGTCGAGGTGGACAATGCAAGCTTCTCAATCACGGCCGGATGAGCCAGCGCATAGCCCGTCCGGTACCCGGGAATCGAAAAGAGTTTCGAGAACGACGACAAAACCACCACCTGCGGACCCGGACAGGAGGCCAAACTGAAGAATGGCATTCCGAATGAGAGTTCCCCGTAGGTTTCATCACTCAGTAACCAAATCCTCTCTTCCTCACAACGCTGAGCCAGCAGTTCCATCACAGATCTGCCGTATACCGCGCCGGTCGGATTGTTGGCAGAATTCACGATAACCGCTTTCGGTCTGGCGGCAATAGCCTCTTCAATCTGACTCTCCCCCAGGTGAAACCCGTTATCGCCTGTCAAGGGTATCGGGATCACGTCCAACCCGATATGAGCCGCCGCAGCCCAATACGATGGAAAAGCTGGCGTAAATAGCGCTAGACGGTCTGCAGGATTGCAGGTCAGATCGAGAAATTGGCTGATCAGCAAATTCGCAGGACTGATGGCCACATGCCTGATGTCATACTCGTGACCAGTCCGGTGCCGGTACCGGTCTGCAACAGCCTCTCGTAATTCAGCCATACCGGCCATCGGCGCATACCCTACATGCTTTGCCGTGATAGCCCTGACTGTCGCCTCCACAATTTCAGGCGGAGGGGCCATTCGGGGGTTGCCGAGCTCGAGGTGATACACATGCTCCCCCAACCGCTCAAGCTTCTGCGCACGCTCCATCACTTTGAACATCTCCTGCCCCATGAGATGCTCGCCCCGTATGGAGAATAATAACCCCGTCAGCAACGATGCCTGTGTCATAGCGCGTCCACCATGGCCTGGGGATCCCTTTCCCCGGCTCCTATGCTGGACTTTTCTTGACGGACGACTATCTCCAGACATTCTGATGTTCGGTTGTCGTACAAGGGGTCTTGGAAGACCTGTCTGCTAATCCTCGTGGGTTCACATCCGAATCGGGTGGCCGGTGCAATCAATGTGGTCCAACCTAGACAAAAAACAGTCACCTGCCTGTTCTGTAATTGAGCAGGAGGTAGCAGCGCGTAGTACACAGAGTCTGGTCGGACCAATCTGTTTGACCAATGCGACTCGACGTCACGCGTGAGGGTCCCCTTCGTCAAACAAGGATACATGTGAGACCACTGGATCATGCGAGTAGTGACATGACAATCAATCGTGTCCTCGGCGATTCCCCCTCGAGGATTCAGGTCGTGTTGCGTTGTCGTTAAACCATTCATCCCGCCCCTCTTCCAGATCAGGTCTGCAGAGAAATACACTTCAAAACACATGCCTAACAAACACCTGCCCGCAGCCTCTAGAATAAGGGATTTCAAACTGAGAACAGGAAGAAGTCGGCAGTATTTACCGATCTGGCAGGAAAACAATTCCTCACGAAGGATACCTGATCTCGGCTGTCAAGATGATGACAGCGAGATCATTTTCTGTGTCGCCCACTGCTCAATCGCACTCCTGACTGATCCACCCCAGCCGCGATATTCGATGTACTCCATTTCATCGAACCGAAACTCAATCCCAATCGCTTCACTGCCATGCCGCACCTCGACGCTCTTCACAACACCGGTCAGATTGGTAATATGCCCCAGTCCAGGAAGCTCGAATTCCAGACGAACAGTCGATCCGGCGCGCAACCACGCTGGTCTTCGAACCATGATGACACTGCATCCTCCCCCACTGAGATCTTTCAACAAACCACCAAAATAGCTGCCGGCAGGCAACACAGAGGTTGATGGAGTTGTCCTGTCCACTTGCATCAATAGGATAGGTTCATTAGCGGATGCCCGAAGATGTTTGCGTAGATGCATTTCTTCCACGGCCTTCGGATAGGCGACAAAGAGTAACGGCACCGGCGACGTAATCAGATCGCGAATTTCAGTGCGATACCCAACCAGTTTCCCCTCGTGAAGATAGCTTATGGTGCACGGAGTCCCCCTCTCCACCAGCTGGTCAGGGCTCAGGGGCAGAGGCCATGCACAGACAAGCCAGGCGTGATCCTTCCAACCCAACAGCGTTGAGCCATACATCACCTTCTGCCCATCGAGCGTCAGAGAAAGTTTGACGGCCAATCCGACTGATAAGAACGCTGCTGGAGAGGGAGTCGCTTCGACTACTTCGTTCATCGTGATTCTTCCTCGTTGAGCACTCGCTACAAACACTTGCTGATGGGCTCTATCGGCCTATCAGAGGCTATTCTTGAGCATTAAGGATGCGAGACGGAACGCATTGATTCCCAATGAATTGCAACGCACATCGTCTGGCACCCACCGATCAAGTACGACGTTTCTTTCGCCGATAACGTACGCAAACCAGCTGTAATTTGAAAGTCCCTTCGATGATATTCTGATCTGGAGCCTGCGACCATGGCCACAAAACGTATTTCAATCGACCAACTGATCCTTGGGATGTACCTCGTTGACATGGACGTCCCATGGTACCGCACGCCGTTTCTTTCCCATAAATTTGCTATTAAGGACCTGGACACCATTCACATCATGAAGCGTCATGGGATCAGGATGGTCACGATCGACACGAGTAAGGGACTTGATGTGCCATCGACCCCTTCCCCGACCAGTCCGGAAAGCCTCGAGCACAGCGCACAGCCAGAACCGCCCCATCTTGAATCACCCCCACCTGCGAACACGATCGCACCTGCTGGAATAGCAACGTGTGATGCTCATCAGCTGCCCTCGGTCATCTATGCCCAAGCTCAGGAAGCTGTAGAGCGCATCTTCTCTGATCTTGAACGTGGTATTCCTCCCTCACCCGAAGCAACCAAAGCCATCGTGTCGACTGTCCTGGCGCACGTGCTCAGCGATCATGCTGCGATGGCTACTCAACTTGCCATTCAAAAAATCAAACAGTTTGACCGATCCCTGACGACTCATGCACTGGATACCTGCATTCTGTCGCTCATCGTAGCCCTTGAGATCGGACTGGATCAGCCAACCCAGGAACTCGTTGGAATGGGGGCGTTGCTGCACGATACCGGCTATGTGCGATTGCCTCGCAATTTAGTGCGCAAGCGAGATGAATGCACCGGACAGGACAAGACCCTTCTGGAGCAGCACTGCAAACTAGGTGTCGCGGTGCTCGCTGAACAACCAGGGATGCCCGAGGATGTCTTGCGCGTCGTAAAAGAGCATCATGAGCGGAGCGATGGGAGCGGATTTCCTGCGGCCCTCCACCACGATCAGACTTCCCAACTCGCGCAAATCGTCGGCATCGTCGACTTTTATGACGGCATGGTGAGCCGACGTGGTACACGTCCCTCCATGATGCCTCACGACGCCGTTCGACAACTGTTCCTGGCCGGAGAGCGCGGCCAATTCGAGAAGTCTCTCGTGGAACTGATGATCCGAAGCATCGGCGTCTACCCAGTGGGAAGTTTGGTCAGACTCAATACTGGAGAACAAGCTGTGGTCGTTGGAGTCAACCCTCAGCAGCGACTCAAACCACTCGTCAAGATCACGACCGACCCACAGGGAGGCTCCTATCCCACTCCGATCGAGGTGGATCTCGCCACACCATCTGCGGACCATACGGTACGCTCGGTCCTTCGTGTGCTCGACCCAATTCGTGAACGAGTCAACATCGGGATTCACCTGGACAATTCTGACCTGCGAGCCGCGTAATGCCGCAATCCCGGAGAAAGCAAGGAGCCTCTCGCCGTCGGCCGGCAGTCAACTCATGGCGCATTCCCAACATGGCCGACCTGCTTGAGGGCTTGCCGATCGGAGCCCTTATCCTTAATCCCGAGCTCACGATCCTCGCCGTTAACCGGGAAGGACGCCGGTTCCTGGGACCACGATCACGGCTCCCGATGAAACAATCCTTTCCCGCCTTCTGGTCGACGCTCACGGCATCTGATGCGGACCTGATCGCGGCACAACTCACCAGAGTATTACGAAGCGGCCACCCAATTGCCTCGAGACAACAGCTCCAGATGAAACGGACGGGCATCCTCGTTCCTGTCGAATGGACATGTACTCCAAGCACATTCGGCGACGTCACTGTGCTGATGATCTGCATCCGGGACTTGTCCCAAGAAATGGAGGCCAAGCACGAGCGCGACCGCCTTGCCGCCATTGCGCATGAAAGTCCTTCACCCATGATCGAGTTGGACCGACATGGCAGCCTCCTGTATGCCAACCCCGCCATGATTTCGTTGCTCTCTCGATTCGGCTATAGCCTTGAAGGATTTCCCAGCGTGGCACCCGCTCAGCTCATGACGATCATTCAACGATGTCTCTCAACCGGCCAGATCCTGCACGGGCAAGAAGTCATGCTTCCCAAAGCCAGTTTTTCATGGACCTTTTGTCCGGTCCTCCCCCACGGAGTCGTCCGCGGGTACGCAACGGATATGACCACCGTCTACACGACACAACAGGCACTCCAAGAAACCGCCACCCAACTTGGTGAGAGCAACCAACGCCTCGATCAGGCGCTTGAGAAGGCGACGGAATCCGCACGTGTGAAGTCTGCATTCTTGGCCACGGTCAGCCATGAATTGCGCACACCCATGAACGGCGTGATCGGCATGACGAGCCTGCTGATGGAGACTCCGTTGACGCCTGAACAGCACTCCTATGCGGAGACCATTCGTCAGTGCGGTGAAGCACTGTTGCAGTTGATCAATGACGTACTGGAGTGCAGCAAAATCGAAGCCGGGAAACTGGAGTTAGAGTGCCTGGATTTCAATCTGAGAACCACCGTGGAACAGGTATTAGCACAGTTTGCCGAACGGGCTGAGACGAAAGGAATCGAACTCACAGGGTTGGTACACGCGTCCGTTCCGACAGGGCTTAAGGGAGATCCAGGACGCCTTCGGCAGGTCCTCACCAATCTGGTTGCCAATGCCGTGAAATTTACGGACAAAGGAGATGTGGCCCTCCAAGCGTATCTTGAGAGCGACTCTGCGGATACCGTGGAGGTCCGATTCGAAGTCACGGACAGTGGAATGGGCATGAGTTCCACCACCATTGACAAGCTCTTTCGCCCCTTCGTTCAAGCGGACAGCTCGACGACAAGAAAATACGGAGGGACCGGCCTTGGCCTGTCGATTTCAAAGCAGTTGGTGGAACTGATGGGAGGTCAGATTGGAGTCCGTAGTATTGAAGGTCAAGGAAGTACCTTCTGGTGTACCGCACGCTTCCAGAAGCAGGCTGGCTCTCTGCGTGCCATTCTTCCATCCGGTGAGCTTGCGGGAAAGCGGGTCCTGATTGTTGACGACAATGAATCGAACCGAATGATTCTCCATCATCTCGTTTCCGGATGGGGAATGGTGGACGACCTGGCCGAAGATGCCGAGTCGGCTTGGCAACGTATTACAGAGGCCAATCAGAGAGGGACACCGTACGATCTCGCCATTTTGGATGTCATCATGCCGGGAAAGGACGGCTTGCAGCTCGCGCGCGAGCTCAACAGTCATCCCGAGAGGCCTCATACACGTCTTGTGGTCATGACGTCCATTCTTCAGCGCGGACACGCCGAACAGGCCCGATCGTCAGGCGCCATGGGCTACCTCCCCAAACCTGTTCGCCACGACGAGTTACGGGGGTGCCTCAGAACCGTTCTCGGGATGCAGGATGATCAAGAACGGACAACTGAACAGATTGGTTCCATTGTCCCGCAACTGGTCACGAGACATACCATTGCCGAGAATGTTGAGCACCAACATGTGTTGGTCGTAGAAGACAATATTGTCAACCAGAAGCTTGCCGTTCGGATGGTTGAGAAGCTGGGATACCGACCGGATGTCGTCGATAATGGGCAGGAAGCCTTGGTGGCGCTGGCGAAAGGACGATATGCCGCAATTCTGATGGATTGTCAGATGCCCCTCATGGACGGCTTTGAGACAACCAGAATCATTCGTGAACGCGAAGCGTCCGACACTGGTTCGAGTTCGGCGTTACCAGGTTCAGATTCAAGGCCTGGCAATACAGGCGGCCACGATGACATCCGCCACTCGCCGATTGAAACTCACCGACATATACCAATTATCGCCGTCACCGCCAATGCCATGCAGGGCGATCGTGAGCGTTGCTTAGCTGCAGGCATGGATGACTACCTCTCGAAGCCGATCAAGCTCAATGAACTACGGGCCGCACTCGCGCGCTGGACGCCGGCTCCCCCTCAGAAGGTCCAGGCGACCAAGCCGATGCTGCCTCCTGGCACTACCGATCCTGCCCAAGGCATTTTCGACCACGCACAGATGTATCAGAACATTGGGAGTGACAATGAGCTGTTTGGCCAACTCATCCGTCTCTTTTTGGATCGTTATCAAACGATGCTGGCCGACATTCGAACGGCTCTAGCTGATGGAAATTCGTCTGCCGTCGAACGATCAGCACATACATTTAAAGGAACTGCGGGAAATCTATGTGCCTCGGAGGTCGGGTTGATCGCCAGTCGCCTTGAGGCAGTCGGTCGCCTTCAAGCGCTTCACGACGCTCCCCCCGTGTACGCACAACTTGAAATCGAAGTCGGGCGACTGGTTCAAGTACTGGAGTCCTATCGCAATGGGTACCCTGCCATGACACAAGCAGCCGCCTGACCCGCAATATTCACGAGCGCTCTTACTCCAACTGCCACGCTACTACTGAAGGCTATAGGTCGGCTATGAAGCCGCGTGAAATGCTCACACTTCGTCACAAACCGTCATGAACAACAGGGATTACAAAGGCCGGCATAGCCACACGATCCTATGCAGGGCACTTTGCAGCAGACCGTGGCTCTAAGGAAATTGATGGCTGGGAGGACGATGCAGGGAAGAGCGGAAACCGAGTTGGATATTCTTCAGAAAGCACCAACTGTGTACCTAATCTCGTCTTGTGACTCATCACCAACGGACCGCGTAGATTTGCCGTAATGTGAGCCGGATCGTCAGAGGGAATGGTCAAGATGACGGCCAGTGCCAGATCTTGCTCTTTCCC
>WBZP01000248.1_pt2 | contig 71279 bp, 68 predicted proteins | sample 5204301 | NCBI WGS metagenome assembly WBZP01 (sample SAMN12412401, study PRJNA552823) | activated sludge metagenome | isolation source: activated sludge from nitrification reactor of wastewater treatment plant... | place: USA: Pennsylvania | collected 2017 | reverse complement strand
GTCCTTTGGGACCAACAGTAACTACGCCTGCAAGATGGATACGTTTGTGATATGACATGTATTATATGTTATACAAGTATTACTTACGAATCAAGGGTTTCTGGTATTGCTCAAGCCGTCGCGAGAACGCACGGCCAACCGTCGAATAGAACAAAAGACTTAGTAGTGTTACCCAGCCAAGCGCCACGAGCCACCCAGCGATGATATCGGTAGGATAATGAACACCGAGATATAGCCGTGAGTAACTCACAAAAAGGCTATAGATGCCCATCGCACTAACCGCCCACCATCGCCACCGCGAGTCCCACAGTGCTACGCAGACGGCAAGTGATAGTGCGACTGCGACCGTTGCATGAGCGCTCGGAAACGAATGGCCTGTTTCATGGACAAGTTGCATCCAGAGGTCAGGCCGATCACGCATAAACATGCTTTTGAATACGATATCAAGTACCAGCGCACCACCAACACTAAATAGTACGATGCATGCCCGCCTATACTCATTTTTGTAGACAAATAATCCTGCTACCACGAGGGCAAGAACACAGACAATGAGGGGCGCACCAATGTCGGTCAGTATTGGCATACCGATGTCTAAGAAGTGGTTCGCGCCGCTATGAATACTCGTCAGCACCTGCCGGTCCCATGCCAGCGTCTCCTTCTCCTGAACCTCACGTGCTACCTTCGCGAAAAGTGCTGCTGTTGCTACAAACAGGGAGAGCAGAATAACAAACCATGATGAAAAACGAAATTGGATGTCATGCTGCTTGATGTACTGGACTATCGTGCGCTTCTTTGGATGTTGTTTTACTACCTGCTTCATCTCTTTTAGTATATCGCGTGATTAGTTGGTTTGCTATACTAGGACTACTTTATGCATCGATCACACCCCTTAAGAATATTCGCTTTTTCGGCTATCGCCTCACTTGTACTCGCATGGTTCATCGGAGTACGCCTTGGACCCGAAGCACTCTGGCTTTTTGTTATCCTTGTCATCCTTGAGGTTACTTTCAGCTTCGATAACGCCGTCATCAACAGCAAAATACTCGAGCGAATGTCACTCTACTGGCAGCAACTTTTTTTGACGGTTGGTATTATTTTTGCTGTATTTATTGTACGATTTGTCCTTCCTATCGTCATTGTGATGCTCTCATCAGGACTCAGTTTTTTTAGTGTATATGACTTAGCCGTCCATCATCCCGAAGAATATGCTCACACACTCCACCAGGCAGCCCCAATGATCAACGCATTCGGCGGAACATTTCTGATGATGATCGGGGTAAACTATTTCCTCGACCGAAAAAAGGATGTGCATTGGCTCGGACGAATCGAACAATGGCTATCACGCTTTGGCCAGTATGAAACATTTAAGGTTCTCATCATGCTCAGTACGGCTCTTGGTCTCTATTACACGGTAGACCAGCGCTATCAAACAACTGTTCTGGTTGCGTCTATTGTCGGCACGATACTCCACATCGCACTTGATCTTTTCGGTCGTTATTTTTCACACAAACAATCGGGTGCTACCAAGCTAGTGGGGATGGCAGCCTTTGCCTCCTTTATGTACCTCAACGTTCTTGATGCCTCATTTTCGCTTGACGGAGTCATCGGTGCTTTTGCCATCACAAATGACGTGATCTTGATCATGGCCGGGTTGGGTGCAGGAGCTCTGTGGGTACGTTCTCTCACAATCTACTTAGTGCGTGCTAAGGCTCTCGGCAAATACCAGTATCTCGAACATGGAGCGCACTGGGCTATCCTGGCACTTGGTATCATAATGTTCGTCAAACTTTATCATATCGAACCCCCCGAATGGTTGACAGGCTCAATCGGACTTATCTTTATCGGAACTGCTGTATTCTCAAGCATCATGGAGCGAAGACGAGAAAGCACTTCTCGCTTGGCATAACTAGTAAAAACTAGAAACAACATGTCAATCGTATAGCTATGCCTTGAGAAGTGCCAGGGTGACATGAAAGGCAGATCCCTTGCCTACCTCACTTGTCACCGATAGCTTGCCACCATGAGCTTGAACTAATTTCTTTGCAATTGATAACCCCAACCCATACCCATGCGTCTGGCTCCGCGACTCATCAGCCCGATAAAATCGTGTAAACAGGTGGCGCTGTGTCTCGGCGCTCATGCCGATCCCTTCATCCCGTACCGTGAGAGTGAGGACCTTACCGCGTTGTGTGCCGGTGAGCCATATGGTGGAAGAGTTTGGGCTATACTTTATGGCGTTGTCGAGAAAGATAGTCAGTAATTGTACCAATGCCTGGTGATTGCCACGCACCACAGCTAGGGCGACTTCATTGACAATAGCAATGTCCTTCTCGAGGGCCTGGTTGACGACAATTGTCACTGCATCGTCTACCGCTCGAACAAGCTCAACGTGATGTCTGTATTGATCAGCATCTTCTTCCTTCAGTAAGCCAAGCATTGAGTTTGTAAGGTGCTGAAGTCGCACCACGTCCTCGATATTTTCAGCTATCACTTTTTTTGCTTCCTTGAGCGTAAGTTTGGGATTTCTGAGAGCAACTTCATTTGCCGTTGCTAGGCCAGTTAGCGGCGTGCGAAGCTCATGGCTCGCATCGCTGACAAAGCGTAGCTGCGCCTCCATATTGTCTTCAATTGGTCTGAGAGAACGTTCTGCAAGCAAGTAACTCAGCAGCCCGCCGATAATGAACGTTATCACATTGATGCTCAGTAGCTGCATACTAAGCGATTGACGAGCACTCGCAGTCCGCTCTTCAAAAAATGCCTCCATATCTCCACCTCTTCCAGGAAGGGAAGCTGTTGGGTGCGGACGGCGATCAAACTCATGAAGTGACGTCGTATAAAAAACGATACTGAACCCGATACTCATTACCATGATGATAGCGAGGTACGTCGCAGCAAGACGCACTACATCTTTTTTTAGGTGCTTCATTTCGGGTCCTTAACGATGTATCCAAAGCCCCTTACCGTATGGATGAGGGTAGGTGATGGGAGAAACGGTCGATCAATCTTTGCGCGCAAGTAGTTGATAAATACTTCAACATTATTAGGGAGTATGGTGGAATCAAAGTCCCACACATGTGTCATGATTGACTCTTTACTGACAATTCGGTTTTTGTTTCTCATCAGGTACTCGAGAATTGCGAACTCTTTTGCCGACAGACTAACTGGTTGTTTTGCCCGAGATACCGTGCGATTGACGCTATCAAGAAGGAGGTCATCTACCTCAAGAATATTGGCAATTGCCTCCTGTGGACGGCGTAGCAGGGCCCGGATGCGAGCGGTGAGAACATCAAACGAAAACGGCTTGGCAAGATAATCATCGGCACCACTGTCGAGACCCTTGACGATATCCCTGCCTTGGTCCTTAGCGGTGAGCATCATGATTGGTGTTTTGCAGCCCTCGCTTCGTAGCTTTTGCGTTACTTCATAACCATTCATTTCAGGCATCATGACGTCGAGGATGATCAGGTCGTAGTCATCGGCGCGCGCGGCATTGTAGCCATCCTCCCCATCAAAAGCGAGGTCAACCGCATAGCCGTCTTGCTCAAGCCCCTGCTTGATAGCTCTGGCGATGCGTGTTTCGTCGTCGACAACAAGAATCTTCATAGGTTCTATTATACCGCCCGCACCGTAGACTGCGTCTCGGGCCATAGATAATGAACAAGTCGAGTTCCTCTAACACTTGTCTTTACCCACCAGTTGCCATAGGAAGTTTGAATGCTGATGAGTCCTTTTCGTTTGAGGTGAGTGAGGAGAAGTGCGACCCGCTGACGACTCATGCGAAGGGACTGCGCCAACCCCATTACGTCATCCTCGCCGTTTTCGCTGATTTGTTGCAGTATGATTGCTTCATCGTTTGAGAGAGTTATCGTGCTCTTTTTCATGAGGCTTCTCCTTTTTTATTACTCTGCCATTATAGTAATGAAAAGCTTAGAAAGACCTTAATGCTTTTCATCTATAGTTTGCTTTTTTCGATCACAAGTTATATAATAATACTACACATGTCCCCTCACGATCGTTCAGAAGAGTTGGCCAAGGAATCCGCTCCGCACACAAGACGTCTCGAGCACAGCGTCATAGATCCATTGACAACAGCGCGTGATATAGGAAGAAGCGCTGCAAACCTTGCCTTTGTGATAGCAAGTTATCCGGTCGAAAAAAGCATCGAGGGTCTGAACAAGACTCAAGAGATTATTTCACAGGTCATTCCCCAGACGGGACCAAAACGTGCAAAATGGCTATCAAAACGCGTCAGACGAGCCGTCCATGGATTCCTATACCCCGCAGAGACTGATAACCGTACCCCCTATGAACGTGCTTTGCAGTCAGAGCAGCATCTGACACTTGAATATGGGAGACACGTGACAGTGAGAGCTGTTAGAGGGGCAGACCGCGAAACGCTAGCCAAACTCTATTCTGAAGGCATAAACCAAGACGATCGCTATATGCGATTTATGGCAATGGTAACCGGCGAGTACGCCGCACGTGAAGTACTGGCTCGCTCATCCCTCGGTGACGATCCTTCACGTTATACAGATATCGTTGGTGTTACTGACGACGGGACCGTCATTGCCCATGCGGGCTACGCGCTCTATGGTGATGCTGACCAAACAGCCGAACCGCATGTTGTGGTTCATAGAGACTGGCGACGAGGAAAAAGAGGGGAAACGGGTGTCGCTGACGGCGTATTTTGTCATACACTAACACTAGCTCAGCTTGATCCTAGAGTGGAGCACTTGGAAATACACACCCATTGCGCCAATTCAAAAGTCCAGAAGTTGATCGATGCCTCTACTCAGTCGATTAACCTACCGACGACGTCAGGATATGACGACGGTGAACGTATCTTTCATGTTGATGTCGCAAATTAAGACGAATGTGCCTTAGTATATGCGATCGCCATGGATTGATGTGATGGATTTCCCGTCCGTTACCTTCGTCAAGTGTTCCGAGCCAAAATCACTCTACTGTTTATAGGCCAGTGGGTGGGTACCATCGGGATTCATTGCAACAATCTTTTTGCTATGATGAATGGTCGTCCGTGACTACCACGTCAAGGCATGGTGTTGCTACACTTCCGACCGGCCTTGTATTTATCGAGGCTTCTTTCGCTGATACACCTCTAATTTTTGTTTTCGTACCAATACTTGAGCAAACATCAGGTGCAGTTATGTCAAGCGTCCGAACAATGCCAAACTCAAGAGATGATGACTCAGACAGAGATGCTTTTAGCGACCCGATGCTTGCAGCAGCAGTGTCTACTCTTGCACCCCTTCCGATCATGAGCGTGATTGTATCTACTTGTGTCTCGCTCGACATGACGACATCTCCTTCTATAACATTCACCACAAGAGCGTTCGTCGCTGGTATGTAAACATTTCCCCTTACAACCGTCAATGCGTCGACCGGCGGACCATAGATATCCACCGTAGCCAGGGACACCGCTGAGCAAAAGAGGGGCGTCTTAACACAGGATGTTGTTGCCGCGCTCACGCGTATTGTGTCACCATCAAGTGTTATGGTTGGAATATTTTTGTAGAGTCCCGGACTATAGGTAATGACGGCTTTGGGTATGCCTGGCGAGACGTGGTACGAAACAACTGGTCCGTCAGCTTCAATCTTTAACTGCTTCTTGCCAGAAAGTGCCGTCATGTCGGTAGTTGGTATGACAGTCTTTTGGTCGTATAGACCTCTCTCTTGTCGATAGGTGACGTAGCCCATGCCCGCTCCGACACCAAAACAGAGGAGCCCAAGTGTTACTACTGTTACAAGCGTACCAATCAGTCGTTTATTGTGTTTTGCGGTCAAAAGCATATAGGCAATCACCCAACAGAAGAAAACAAACAGTAGTCCAGCCGCAGCGATTAATCCACCATATAGCCAATAGATTCCATCGAGACGAGCATCTGTATCGATGAGAACATGCCAAATAACCATGACGACACTCATTGCTGCTATCACGCCTACGGCCACAGCAGCAATACCAGATATAATACGGAGACCAGCGAGCAGGGAACCGGTCGTCTCACTTCGAGGCAACCTATTGTCACTCTCATCTTGAATCGATGCGAGGGTAACTGGCCTACCTGCCATCTGAAGGCGATTGGCAGCTGTCCGAGAAACAGGAATTACCACCCAGGCAGCGATGTAGGCAAGAATCATCATGCCAGCACTCATGACGGCTGCAAGAATGAACGTAAGTCGAATCCAAACCACATCGACACCAAAATAGGCTGCGAGGCCAGCGCAGACCCCCGCCACCATTGCACTTGATGGGTCGCGCATCAGCCGCTTCTCGCTTGCTATGGGCGCTACGGGTGCAATGTCGGGAGTATTCTCACTATCAGTGAACTCGTTTGGGTCACCAAGCTGCGCTTTGACTGCGTCAATGTCTTTAGTGCCAATAACTTTCTCACCGCTGATATCACGATCAGTTAGTAGTTCTACGATGCGAGCCTCAATCTCGCGCATTGCATCGGCATCGGCGCCAAGAGATTTTTTGATGGCACCGAGATACACCTCAAGGTCTTTTTTTGCCTCCACCTCAACGTTGTAGGGAAATGAGGCGAGGGAAATACGAGTAATTTCTTTCATATCGTTCCTTATAATTTCTTTAGTGTCTTATGGAGTGACTCAATATCCGTTTGCATGACGCGAGTGACATCACGCCCATAGTCGCTCACTCTGTAATATTTTCGCGGTGGCCCCTGTTCGCTTTCTTGCCACTCGTGAACTAGCAATCCATCTCGCTGAAGTCGGTTGAGAAGCGGATAAATTGTTCCTTCTACTACGACAAGCTCAGCCGCCTGAAGTTCCTTGATAATATCGCTCGTATACTTGGGTCGATGCGAACAAACTACCAGCACACAGTAGGCAAGAAAACCTTTGCGCAATTGGGTGGCGAGCGACTCGGCATATTCTTCGGCAGATTTCATTTTATACCTGTAGTCTGTGTGACTATTATGTTTTATATAGTTCTATGTTATACAAGGTACCTTGATATGTCAAGTCTATTAGACCACACTTTATCATTTGCTATACTAGGGCTATATACACGTTAACGCTAAGAAGGCCTTATAAATCACATGCAACCCCTCCCCTCTCCCTCTACTGATTCACCAGATGTATCGCCACCTCTTGATTCCACAATCTCTCTTCTTGACAGTTTCGACATCGATCATTTACCAGATCTCGATACCGTCGTAATGGGTGCACTTGAATTATTTGAACAACAACCACTCCCCACGCTTAACCTATCGCACTATCACCACCCATTGGTCGTTGGATCAGGCAATGCTGAAGCAACTGGCCGCATCGTCTTTGAGAAGAGTCGGGCGGTATTTGCGAGTGAAAGCAATTACCTTGACGCGCTCAGAACAATGCCCGAGATTGATAGTGTTGTTGTACTGTCAGCATCTGGTAGCAAACATGCACCCACTATCGTTGAGGCAGCGAGAGCCGCTCATAAACCCGTGACGCTCATTACCAACACCCCCAACTCACCCGCGCATGCCAACCTCGACCTTGACCAAGCTGAGCACGAGTACGTTTTCCCAAAAAATCGCGAACCCTACACCTACAACACGTCAACCTACATGGGTATGATCCTGGGAAATACGCACGAAGATCCTGCGGTGATCCGCCAATTTATCAACGAGCGTATCGCCACAATCGAATTTCCAGATTTTGGTAGCTATGACAAATACTACTTAATTGTTCCGCCGCAATTCCATGGCATCAAACGGATGCTCGAAATAAAGTTTATCGAGTTGTTTGGCAGAAATATCGCTCGAGATATCGAAACGAGCGAGTATGTGATCCATGCGACAACAGTTGCACCAGCCCGAGAACTATTCATTTCCTTTGGTGAAACAAACTCAACGTGGGGAGATCCACAAAACCGACTCACCATTCCCCTACCTGACGGTGCAGGCTACGGTGCGATGATGGCAGTTGGCTACTATATTGTTGCCCAAATCCAAAAGGCCCATCCACAGTATTTCAAAGACAATATCGTCGGATACACGAAGAAGGTTTCGGAACTATTTGGCAGAGAGATTACTGCTATTGTCGATAAATAATCGCAAGGCTGCTTTGCGCACGCATCACCGCCCGTTGTCCTACAAACCACTCATCGACTGCCCGCGCAGCACCGGGAAGTGCTTCATTTGCATAATCATCGACGATAATCACTGCGCCGGAAACCAGTCGAGGTGTGATGAGCATGAGTGACTCGCGGATTGACTCATAGTAATCGCCGTCTAAAAAAGCAAATCCAACTGTCTGCGGAATGTGGGATTGATCGAGATCATGAAACCAGCCTTTGTGTATGCGCGGTACCACTAGACCGGCCTTTCTGAATTGTGCGAAAAACTCTTTTTTGTGTGCTAGAAGCTCGCCAGTGACAAAGTGCTCACCGACACTGCTCTGATCCCACCTCCCCTTCGGTGGTAATCCCTCAAACGAATCATAGACATGAAACTCTCGCTTGTCCTCATAACAATCAAGAAGACGGCGAATAAATAATGAGGTGGTACCTCGATAGCAACCAAACTCGACCACGGCACCTGTTTTGCCACGAGAAATATAGTGTTCAAGCTCGCCTAGTATGACCTGTAACTCACCAGCAGTAATCTGGTCAGAGATGAGTGGATACTTCCGTATGAGCTCCGCTGTTTTCACGCCGCGCGCCACTGATTCATCAACAGAATAATAGCGATCAGAATGATGACGGCAACGATAACGACGAGTGCCTCCAGTATAGTAAAGCCTCCGTGGGCTGACGATCGACGACCTATCATGTTCTCTAGTATTGTAGCACGAAACAGTGGTAAAGCTCATGCTTTTTCGGTATACTTGGGAGTAGAGAGGGAAAAAGTAGCCAGTGACCACCAGTAACGTACCGCGCCTCCGTGTTTTTGGTATGCTCGCCATCCTATTTGGAGTGGTTTTGCTGGCTGTGCCCCAAGTGTTTGCGCTTACCCCTATTTCACAGGGCTATTCAGCGAGTGAGCAAATCCCTATCGGCTCGATTGTTAGTCTCAAGAAAGATACGACTGATGAAGTAATCCCAACGACAACCCAGACTTCTGACACAATGATTGGTGTAGTTATCAACGCCGATAACTCTCTACTCACCCTTAGTAATGGTGCGAAAGCCCAAGTGCAAATCGCAACCAGTGGAGTCGTACCGGTCATCGTATCTGATATCAACGGTGATATCAACCAGGGAGATCAAGTCACCGGCTCACCAATAAAAGGTGTCGGCATGAAGGTCAGCACCAATGCAAAAGTTGTCGGTATTGCGCAGGGCGCTCCTGTCTATGATTCAACAAAGCATGAATATACTGACGAGCAAGGCAAAAAACAATCGATGCGTCTTGGCCAAGTCCCGATGCTTGTCAGTGTTGGATTTTATACCAAATCACCAGATAAGACGATTATTCCCCAGACACTGCAAAATATCGCCAACTCGATAGCCGGGAGAAGCGTCAATTCCTTACCTATTATCATCAGTGCAATCATCTTCATCGTGACACTTATCATCGTGGTAAGTATTATCTTCTCGATGATTCGGAGTTCGATTATTAGTATCGGACGCAACCCTATGTCGCAGTCAGCTGTCTGGCGGGATGTCATCCAGCTATCGGGCTTGGTGCTTGTTATCCTGGGGGTTGCAGTGGTAGCAATTTACATAATACTGACGAGGATGTAGGGTGGGATTCGATACGATACTTCAGCCATTTCTGATCGCCAACGTCTTTATCATCGGAGTCGTTGTCGCCCTCGCTGTGAGTAATGCGTGGGCGCATTTTCGTCCGCAAAATAGCCGAGAAAAAAAACGTGTGAGCACCATGCTTCTCCCCGCCGACACGCGCGCTCGTATTCTCAATGAAGCCGAGGAGGCGTACCATCGAATCGTCGCAAAAACTGCTGTCCAGCTCGAGGAGAACTTGGCTTCGACGACGAAATCACTCGGTGAACACTTAGACAGGCTAGGATCAACACTCGTCAACGATGAACTGAAACGCTACCAAACTGAGCTCGACGAGCTGCGTTCACGTACTCAAGGTGCTATCGGAAAAGCCGAAACTGAAATCAACCAGCACCAAATGGATGTAAAGGCAAAGCTACTCGAGCGCCAAAATGAGATTGACAGCAAACTTGCCGAAGATGAACAAACGCTACGAGCTGCGCTAATGGAGCGTCAACACCAGCTTGAAACAGAGTTCATAGAACGTCAAAACGAATACGCCACAAGGCATGCTGAACTGGAGGCAAAGCTGACTGAACACCAGACGCAGCTCGAAGCGATCCTCAAAGAGCGCGAAGAAACGCTTGCCGAGCACCAATCACGTCTTGACCAAGAAATCACGGACCGCCAAGAACAATACCAACGTCGGCAAGCTGATCTAGATGCTAGACTCGAACAGGATATGGAAAAAAGGCGTCAGTTCTTGACCTCCCAGCTTGACACCAAGCTCTCAGATAGCGTAACAACCTTTCTTGTCGAGACACTTGGTCAACATGTCGACCTAGGAGCCCAAGCTACCTACCTAACAACTCTCCTAGAGGAGCACAAGGCTGAGCTTATCAAGGGAGTGAACGATGAATTGTAAGTTACCGACATCAGTCAGCTCGCCGAGCGACGTCGCAAGTCTCATTCTGGAAGTTCGTGACTACGCAACTTGGTACCGTCAATACGCGGTGGCAAGTAAAGTAAAAGTTGACTACCGCACAACCCAACCCGAGCTAACCCCAACGGCAAGCGCTGTCATTCGAGATTGGGCAAAAGATGAGCCGTTATCACCACAACGCCTCGACCAGTTAATTGAAGAGCTAGAGACAATCGCTGCCGAGGCACCGGTCATTACCCTAACCCTCGCCGCTCCTGCACCTGCTGAAATTAAAAAAGCACTGGTGGGCTGGTGTCGTACCAATCTGAACGCATCAATGCTGGTAACATTTCGCTTTAACTCCACCCTGCTTGGTGGCATGGTAGTTCGCTATGGCAGCCGCATCTACGATTGGTCGTTTCGTCGGTCTATCATGGAACATCGTCACCGTCTGCCGGAGATTATCAGCAATGTTTGACAATACCACTTTTCAAGCCCTCGTTGAAGCAGGTAACCTCACTGGCGAAGTCGTTGCTATCAACCGATTTATCGTTGAAGTAAAAGGACTCGAAGGAGTCAGGATTGGTGCTCAGGTGTTGTTTGATGATGGTCAGCGCGGTATGGTCCGCGAGGCCTACGGTGACCGCGTCATCCTCTATAACATTGACAGTGAGTTGCTGATGCTGGGTGCATTAGCCGTTGTCGAGCATGACATGCTCGAAGTGCCAGTGGGTCCGGAGCTAGTCGGGCGCGTTATCACTCCCATGGGACTTCCCCTCGATGATCTAGGGCCTATTACCACCGCACAGCACTCTGGTATCTTCAATCTTGCACCGGGCATTATGGACCGCAAAATGCTTGATGAGCAGCTCGCCAGTGGCGTCACTGCGGTAGACAGTTTCTTTCCCATTGTCCTTGGCCAGCGTATCGCAATCTTGGGGGATAGTAAGTCTGGTAAATCGACTTTTTTAAGTCAGTTGACAGCAAACCAACAAGGCACCGACCGAATCGTAGTGTACGTGCTCGTCGGTAAACGAAAGGTCGATATCGAACGACTCCTGCGCGACCTGCGAGAGTCCGGTGCGATGGAGCATACGATCGTCGTGCTCGCCAATATTTTTGACTCTCTAACGCAAAGCTACCTTGCACCCTATGCCGCCTGTGCAATGGCAGAATACCTCTGGTATGGCGGACAAGACGTCATTATTATCTACGACGACCTCTCTGGTCATGCTGAGGCGTACCGTCAACTTTCACTCTTGCAGGAAGTTGACCCGGGACGCGACTCGTATCCGGGAGATATCTTTTATACTCATTCTAGCTTGCTCGAACGCGCTGGCAAGCTGCTGACAAACGGTAAGACCCTCACTTCATTACCTGTAGTGCTGACCCCAAACGATGATATTACCGCCTACCTGAGCACTAACATTATGTCGATTACTGATGGACAGATCATCTTTGACTTAGGATATTTTCGCAAAGGTATCCGACCCGCTGTCAATGCCGGGTTGTCAGTATCCCGTGTTGGTGGACAAGCTCAGACAAAGCGTCAAAAGCAACTTTCCACCGCACTTTTCAAAGCACTTGCTCGCTATCATCAGGCCGACGAGTTCTCACACTTTTCAAGTCAGCTAAGTAAGGAGACAAAGGTCGACCTCACCCGTGGGAAGCACCTTTATACTGCCTTACAGCAACCGCCCGAACAACTCTTTTCACTCCTCGAACAGCAGCTGATGCTTGAGACTATCATGTTGCCCGAAGACGACCGATCGATTGATATCGCCAAGCTCAAGGAAGCCGTAAAAGGAAAGGTGCTTCCTGGCGAGGAGAGCTACACTCCCACCGAAGAGGAGCTGCTCGAACAGTTTGGCGCCCATGTAGTAAGCGAACAACCAGCTCCAGCCGTCGAAGAACCGCCCGTTACACCTGACAAAAAATCCTCTAAAGCTCCTAAAAAGGAGAAACGCTGATGCGCCGAGCTAATGTCGTCGAAAAGGATATGGCAGGGATTGGTACCCTTAAAGATCTTACAAATGTGTTTGAAAGCCTCGCCAGCACACAGGTGGCAAAAGTAAAGAATAAGGCGCAGCTCAGTCAGCAGTTCTTTAATCTCCTTTGGAAACGCTATACTGCCATCCGGGTTGATCCCAAAAAACGCATTACAAGTCGCAGCGATAGCGACAATGGGCGCAAAGTCCTCATCCTGATTAGTGCTGAGGCCGGACTGTCGGGTGATCTTGATATGCGCATGATCGAGACAATGCAACAAGAATATGACCGCGGCTCAACCGATATCATCGTGCTTGGCAGCCATGGTGCCAACCAACTGACGCAGCGTGGTATCCCGTATGTGCGCTTTTTTCAAGTACCTGAAAGTGATAGTTACATCAATGTCAGCCCAATTATTGAAGCGATTCGTCCCTACCACGAGATTGCCGTGTATTACGAGGAATACCTTTCGCTTGGCCAGCAGGAGGTACGACGTATCGACTTGATCAGTCACATGAAAGATATGAGCGAGGATGCAGAGGAAGGCATTATGACTGATCTCGATACAATCTTTGAGCCCTCGCTTGATGAGATTGCCGATCGGATGGAATCAACGATGATGAGTCTAGCACTATCTCAAACGATCCTCCAATCTGGCCTTGCACAAGCAGCCAGCCGATTTAACGCTATGACCGTTGCCGAGGACCGCGCCAGTGAATTACTTGGCGAATACAAGCTCGAATACCATCGTGCGAAGCGCTCCGAAAGCGACCGCCGCCTACGCGAAGTACTCGTCAGTATCAAAAAGAAGCGCCGCGAAGCACAAGGGGGACGCCGATAATGGAAGTAGCCGACATCACTCACGAGTATGTAGGAACAATCTCTACCCTGCGCGGGCTGACGATTGAAGTCCAGCTCGTCGGCTCATCACGCCCAGAAGTCAAGGAGCTGTTGTCGGTTGAAGCTCATCCGGAAGTATTTGTTGAGGTCAATTTCTTTCGCGGTAATAAAGCCATCTGCCTCAATCTCAATAACGACCCAGTTGTGCGCTGTGGCCAAAAGCTCTACCGAACGCACACGAAAGTAACGGTACCTGTCGGTGCAGCAACACTAGGGCGTGTCTTTAATGCTCTGGGAGAACCGCTCGATAAAGCAACTTCGATCACCGAAAATCGTCGTCCTATATCGGTTCCGACTGGCACAAAGAGTTACCGCAGTAGCGCCAAGCTTGAATTACTAGAAACCGGCCTCAAGGTAATTGATTTTTTGACACCCTTTGTTAAGGGACGAAAAATCGGCGTCATCGGTGGTGCCGGCGTTGGTAAGACGGTGCTCACCATGGAGATGATCCATAACGTCACGCAAACAAAAAAGACAGCCGAAGGCCAGGACGAATCCAGTAAATCACTTTCCATCTACTGCGGAGTTGGTGAGCGTATTCGTGAGGGAAATGAACTCTACGAAACACTAAAGGATACCGATGTGCTCAAAAACACTGTTATGTTCTTTGGTCAGATGGACGCAACCCCCGCCATCCGTAGTATGGTGGGGCCGGCTGCCGCAACAGCCGCTGAGTATTTCCGTGATGAAGAAGGCAAGGACATTTTGTTTTTCGTCGATAATATCTATCGACATGTGCAGGCGATGACTGAGCTCAGCACCAACCTCGGTCTTATTCCGAGTGAAGGTGGCTATAGTCCAATGGTGTTTAGTGACCTGCGTCGACTCCAGGACCGCCTCAGTTCCACAGAACAAGGTACTATCACCAGTGTGCAGGCAATCTATGTACCAGCCGATGACCTGTCGGACCCGGCGGTACAGGCAATCAGCCAACAGCTCGACTCGGTGCTCGTGCTAGATCGCTCGATTGCCGAGCAGGGTATTCGACCTGCCGTCAATCTCCTCAAGACGACGAGCTCACTCCTCACTCCGAGTATCGTCGGTGAACGCCACTACCGACTCGCCGAAAGGGTCCAGGCCATTATGCAAAAATACGATAGTCTCAAAAACATTATTGCGATTGTCGGTGAAAATGAGCTGAGTCCAGCCGACCGCGCTGACTACCAAAATGCAAAAAAACTCATTCAATTTTTTAGCCAAAACTTTGCCGTAGCCGAAAAGTTCTCGGGACACCCAGGCGAATACTATACCCTCGAAGAAACCCTTTCTGGCATCGAGACCATCTTGGCGAGTGGAGTAGATACCCCAGGCAGCAATGCTCCCACAGCCGCACCCCAGGCGCCTCAAACTGAACCGGCCGCCAAGCAGGAAGGTTCATGAGCGAGCCCACCCCCCAGACGCCGCTTACGGTTGTTGCCAGAGCACCGTTTCATATCTATTACGAAGGTTCAGCCTTTAGTGTGAGTGCAAAAAATCGCGTTGGCCCCTTTGATATATTGCCTGGACACGCCGATTTTTTTAGTATGCTCGTCCCCTGTACGATCACCATCGATACGGGCGCTGAGCAGCTTTCATTTGAGATCTATAGCGGCATGCTGACAGTTCGAAGCGACCAAGTCCTCCTGTTCGTCAACATGTAGGCTACTGCGTCACGACGTAATCAAAGGCAAACCCGCCCGGGGGCAAGGCTTCTGCTGTGCTAATCGAAAAACCATTTGAGGTACGGTTGACATAAAACCCGCTCACCGCGCGACCAATTGGGGTCACCACAACATGGGGAGTACTGGCATATTTGGTTTGAAAAGTAAGGTTTACTAGGATTCCTCCACCCGCACCAACCCCCGTATTGATCGCAATAGTACCAGAGGTGTCATTGCCACTAATCGAGACCGTCCCGTTACTGCCAGCCCCTGACCCTGCACTCACCGACGGTGCTGCTCCGGTGGTAATCAAGTGTCCGGCAACCGTCAGCGTATTGACCTGAAAGTTGCGCACCGATAGCGCCCCACCGATAGCCAAACTACCAACCACATTTACGTTATTGTTGACTGTTAGCAATTGGTCGACAGTCAGCTGTCCCTGAATCCGGGTTGTACCGGCAACAGCGAGCTCCTTTTGTAATTTGAGTGAGATCATGGTGCCGTCGCCATTGACGCTCAGCTGTGATGCAGCTACCGTACCGGCCTGAACCTTCGAGAGATTGGCTGCCGACGCTGTCAGTGTGCTATTTAGGTTGAGCTGACCGGACATACTGACATCACCCGCCACAGCAACCTTGCCATTGAACTTGGTGTTTGGTCCAATCGTCAGGACGGTCTCGGCACCACCACTAGGGTTACGATCAACACCAAGTTTATTTAGCGCGTCCAGATTTACCGTGACGTTTTGCTGTGCCGCAGATGCTGCATCGGCTTGGCCTTTCATCAGAAAGGCGATAACGACCGCGTTCAAAATCAAGATGACTGCCACGACCGTGAGGCCGATGAAGGTTGCTTTGTGACTCGGCCGATACATACTCCGACGCGGCGCAGAATCAGTACGGGTGGGGGGTACGATCGATACCTGCGCATCAGCAGGTGTGTCAAGAGAAGAAGTTTGAACAGTCAAAACTTCGGGGCGCGGCGCGCTCGTTCCCTCTTTTTGGTCTTCAGTCATCAGGATTCCCCTAGTATCATTATCTCTGTTTTTCCACCATTATCTGTTCATCAGTATAGCCTTTTAGCCAGTAACTTGCAAAATACTCATGCTTCAGAAACAATAGATACTATGGCAGGACGAACGAGGAGCTATGGAATAGTGGGGCTAATTGTTAGCTGCGTGCTTTTCTGCTCAAATTATGTCTCCGCCGAGACGCTGCAGTCAAACAACTACCGCTTTGATGAATCGACACTCGGGGCAGGCGGGCTTAATCAGTCGACTTCAAATAGCTACACCGGCTCAGGTGCGTATGGTGATATAGGTGTCGGTGAATCGGCATCAAATAATTATCAAATACGAGTCGGAACACCGACAACTCCCGATCCCACTCTCACTATCGAACTGCTCTCGACAAATGCCAACTTCGGCGTTCTCTCTCCTACCAGTGCTGCGACAGCGACGGCGTCATTTTCGGTGATAAACTACACGAGCTATGGCTACGCGGTACAGCTGACTGGCAGTGCGCCGACAAACAGTGGTCACTCTATCAGCTCAATGGGCACTACAGCTGTTTCACAGCCCGGCATTGAGCAGTTTGGTGTCAATCTTGTTGCCAATACCTCTCCCGTATCTTTCGGTGCAAACCCAGATAATGGCCAGTTCGGCTACGGTCAAGTTGGTACGGGAGCTGGTGATACCACGTACTCTACCCCTAATCAGTTTCACTACGCCAGTGGTGACATCATCGCTAGTGCTCCCAAGAGTTCTGGCAAAACTATCTATACCCTGAGCTACTTACTGAACGTTGCTGGTATTACGCCAGGTGGCCAGTACGTCAGCAACCAGACAATTATCGTCACCGGAACCTACTAAAAGTCCTAAAAAGTTGTTGACATGCTATCCTGCTCATGCTATTATCTCTTGTAGAAACCACCATAAAAAAAACAAAAAAATCACCACAATGAAAAAACAACTCACCACCACACTACCGCGCGCCTTAGGCGTGTTTATACTTGTCGCGGCTTTTGTCGTACAAGCAGCTTTCCTACCAACTAACTCTGCCTACGCTTCGCAGATTACGACGCGTACACTCACACTACTTGCTGGGGATAACAACACCCTCGGCATCAACGGTGGTTCTTTGCCTGGTCGCCTCGTACGCCATAAGTTCACCTTTACACTTCCGACTGCAGCGAGCATCGGCGCGGTCCAATTCCAATACTGTACAACTGCAGCCGACGTTGGTGCAGCCACGTGCGTCCCTCCTACAGGACTCGACACGACGACCGGCACCCTCGACGGAGCGACTGTCGGGCTGACCGGGCTTACTGTGGTCCACGATTCAGCAAACGTCTTTCATGTAACTCGTGCACCTGGGGCAACGCAGGCTCTGGCGGCAAACACTGCTGTCACCATTCAACTCAATAACATTACTAACCCTACTGACATCAACAAAACCTTCTTTGTGCGTATTGCTAGCTTTGGCAGCTTCGATGCAACCGGCGCGTCAACCGACAAAGGAACTGTCGCTGCCAGCACGACAAATGCCATCGATCTATCTGGAGTTATGCCCGAATCACTCGTCTTTTGTACGGGCAAGACGATAGGCCTCACCTCCGGCGTGCCTGACTGCGCCACAGCTGATCTCAACGCGATTACCTTTAATCAGCTCTTCTCTCCTGTCGACACCGCCTCTGCAACATCACAGATGGCAGCCAGTACAAACGCCGGTTCTGGGTATAGTATTACCGTCAATGGCCCAACTCTAACTAGTGGTAGCAACACCATCCTCCCTATGAATGTGGCTGCTGCTAGTGCACACGGAATCAGCCAGTTCGGCCTCAATCTTCGCGCCAATACGACAACAACTCCCGGCTTTCCGTTTGGAACCGATGTCGCTCCTGCGTCCAATACGACCAACTACCGAGCAAAGCCGCTTGCGGGCTACGATACTGCCGAGACATTCAAGTACGTCGATGGTGACCCAGTTGCCGAGAGTTCCGACGGAGGGACCCTTGGTGCCACCGACGCCCAAATCTATACAGTTAGCTATATCGCAAACGTACCAGGTAGCCAAGCCGCCGGAACCTACTCTACCACCCTAACCTATATTTGTACTCCGACCTACTAGTCCACCACGTGGCAGCTAGCCCATACCGCGCTACGGTGATTTGCGCGGTATTGCTAGTTATCCACACACCATTAGTGTTGACCGCTCGTTTACGCTTATGATACAGTAGTTCATATGAGAAGTGTGAGGGGAAAACTTTATCTTTTGTGTGGACTCTTGGTATTTGCGAGCGTCGCCTCTATCTACCAGGCACCTGCCGCTAACGCCGCTCAGATCACCGTTCGTAGTCTTCAGCTCATCGGCGTAGGTACTACCGGTGGATCGCTCGCTGGTGGTACGGTTAACCACAAGTTTGCATTCACAATCCCCGGTGGTAACACTGTTGGTTCAATTAAGTTTGAATATTGCACGGTTGCTCAAGTAACTGCTTGTGTGGTGCCTACCGGCCTCGTTACCACAGGAGCAACCTACGGTGGTGAGACGGGTGTGACCGGGTTTTCACTGGTCAATACTACCAACGGCGCCCCGTATATTACCCGTACCGCTGCTGCCGTGGGAACGAACGTCGCCGCTACGTATACCCTCAATAGTATTGTCAACCCTACCGCTGTTAATACCACGTTTTTTGTCCGTATTTCTACCTACACCTCAACCAATGCAACCGGTTCACCGCTCGATACTGGTAGTGTTGCAGCCAGCACAGCAAACCCCATCGTCCTGCAAGGCGTGATGCCAGAGAGTCTTGTGTTTTGTACGGGTGCGACCGTCACTGTCGACTGTGTCACCGTGACTAACCCAACGATCAATTTCAACCAGCTCTTTAGCCCAACTGATACCGCTACCGCTACGTCGCAAATGGCGGCCAGCACAAATGCCACCACTGGCTACTCAATCACCGTCAACGGTCCAACTCTCACCTCTGGGTCAAACACGATACCCGGTATGACTACAGCTGCTGGAATAACCAGAGGAAAAAGTGAGTTTGGTATGAACCTTAAACTCAACACTACCGCAACTTCAACAGTAGCCGTTGGTGCTGAGGTTACTCCTACTCCGGATGGGACAGATCTGCGTGGCCAGGCACAGACTGGCTACAACACCGTTGATCAGTTCAAATTTGTCACCGGGGAAACGGTTGCGGCGAGTAACAACGGCGGCGCCGGTCCAACAAATGCCCAGCTATACACCGTTTCTTACATTGTCGATGTTGCCGGAAACCAGCTATCGGGCACTTATACCACCACATTAACCTATATCTGTACCGCCACCTACTAAGCTTATGAAACGATTTTTTGCCATCACACTCACCGTCATCTGCCTCGTCGTTGCCGTGGTATTCTTTGTATTGCCACGCACCGCAAACGCCGCTCCCAATGATGGCGGTCAGGCGCTGGAAATTGCACCGCCAGTTCTTAATCTCACGGCAAATCCAGGTGATGTCATCAATGCACAGATTGCCATCAGGGACGTCTCGCCACTTCCACTGATTGTTTCGAGCCAGGTAAACGATTTTATAGCCGATCCGAATAGTGAGAACGGAAATCCGAAAACACTTGTCGATACTACTGAAAAAAGTCCTTACTCGATTATCGACTGGGTGTCGCCGCTTCCTCAAATGACACTAAAGTCAAAGCAAATCGAGAACCTCCCCGTCAAGATAACAATACCAAAAAACGCAGCTCCTGGAGGCTACTACGGTACGATCCGATTTACCGTCAGCCCACCAGATATGAAAGAAACTGGGGTGTCGCTAAGTGCGAGTTTAGGGGCGCTCATCATGATCCGCATCAACGGCGACGCAAATGAAAAACTGTCGCTCCAAGAGTTTTATATTAGTAAGACTGGTGAAAAAGGCTCGATGTTTGATTCTATCCCTCTACAATTTACCGAGCGAATCAAAAATGAGGGAAATGTCTTTGAGCAACCACGAGGCAACATCATCGTCAAAGATATGTTCGGAAATATCACTGCAAATGTCAATGTCAATCTTGAGAATCGAAATGTGCTCCCCAACTCAACCAGACGCTTTGAGCAGCCATTTGATGAAGCAGCGCTTGGCAATCGATTCATGTTTGGCTACTATACTGCTGAACTAACCCTCGGCTACGGTAAAGACCAAACCCTTACCTCGAGACTGTCATTTTGGATTATCCCATGGAAACTAGTCCTCGGTGCCCTGATTCTCCTCGCTGTAGTCATTTTCGTGGGACGTATTATGCTCAAGCGATACAATGAACGCCTGATCGGCAAGTCACGTAGCCGCTCTCGACGACGCTAAGCACTAGCGGTATGTACAAAACGATGCTACAGTATAGCTATGCCTGCATGGGTAAAGATTAGCGAACACAAACACACCGGCAAGCTACGATCTCATGAACACACGTCGTACGTATTTTTAGGTATACTCCTTTTTGTCGTGGGTGTCGCTCTCACTTCATTCACGAGTTATGCCTATGTAGGACGCGGACCAGGCGCTGGTTCGGTTGGTATGAGTGGTGTCGTCGCGGGCAAACCGCCGACATCGGCCGCACACATTACCTCGCCTACCGACGGACAGCATTTTAGTACGACACCGATCACCGTCAAGGGTACTTGTCCAACTGATAGTCTGGTAGAGATTTTCAAAAATGACATTTTCGCTGGTTCAACTCCCTGCAATACTGACGGCAGCTTTAGTTTGGAGTCAGACCTCTTGATCGGTGCAAACGTTGTGTATGCAAAGGTCTATGATGCTCTCAACCAAGCGGGGCCTGATTCAAATAAAATTACCGTCTGGTACGATGTACTCGGCATACAAGGTGGAATATTGACCTCACTCAACTTTGGCGGTAACCAGCTACTCATCAATACTGATGCAATTTTTCGAGGAACATTTCCCAATCAGGAAATGACAATGCCCATCGATATTATCGGAGGACGCGCACCATATGCAGTAAATATCCAGTGGGGAGATGGTACGAATAAGGTTGTTTCTCGCACCGACAATCAAACATTTCGGGTTGGTCACGTATACGAAAAGGCTGGTACCTATCAGCTTTCACTTCAGGCCACCGATGCCGACGGCCGTGTCGCATTTTTGACGGTCGCTTCAATCGTAAACGGTCAGCCTCCTGTCGCCGAAACCACGACACCCTCAAAATCTGTGACAGATAACCTGTTACTATTGTGGCCGCTGTACGCCGCTACCTTTGCTGTTGTAATCAGTTTTTGGATCGGTGAATGGCGAGAAAAAAGGATGCTCGCCAAGCACCATTTGCTGATTCTTGATCAAAACGTCTAGCGTGATAAATGCCTCTTGCATTTATTAGCATAAGCGTGTATCATAGGGTTGTAAAACCTATGTGTGAGACAAAAACGGCTTTACAGCACTAAAACAAAATAACAGCGTTTTCTAATAAAAAACCACCCAGCACCTTCAAGGTACCTCTTTTGCTTTGATGGCGTATTCTCACTAGGCTACAAAAACAAAAGTCCACCAGGTCAAAAAACAAACATGCCAGTAACTATCTTTCGTGCGTTAAGCCGATCACTATTGGGCGCCCTTTTTGTGGGCGTGTTTGTCGTATCTGGAATTATAGGAGTGGCACCTCAGACAGCGCATGCCGCAACCGGTATTAACCAACAAATGAACTTTCAAGGCCGACTGCTCAACGCTCAGGGTGCAGTAGTCCCTGACGGCTACTACAATATCCAGTTCAAGATCTACCAGGACGGTACCGGTACCACCGCAGGAAACCCTGGTGGAACCCTCAAGTGGACAGAGGATTGGCTCAACACCGCTGGAAACGGTGTCCAGGTCAAAAATGGCTTTATGTCAGTACAGCTTGGAACAATCAACCCCTTTGGTAGTCAAATCGACTGGAACCAAGACACGCTGTGGCTGAGCGTGAATATCGGCACTACCAACACTACCTGTACGCCATTTAGCTCCTGTGGTGGCGATGGAGAAATGGTACCAATGAAGCGTCTTGCATCTGTTGCCTACGCGATGAATGCCGGCTCGCTCGGTGGGTTGACGGCAAGCGGATTTATCCAAAACACCACCATGCCCCAATCGGCAAATATTGCCGTTCAGAGTGCAAGTGCGGGTAGTGTTGGTGCAGTAGTACGGGGGGCATCATCTCAATCAGTAGATCTCTTTCAACTCCAGGACAGCAGTGGCAACGTTAACGCATCTTTTAACAATACAGGGAACCAGCTAACACTTGGCCGCATAAGCACCTCGGGTACAATTGCTCAAGGAAAACTAGTGCTAAGTGACGGTACCCTCGATGGCTTTGGGCTAACGCTCCAAACCGGTACCTTAACTGATAATCGTACGATTATTTTGCCAAACTCCAGCGCACCCACTGATACGATATGTTTACAGACACTTGGCAACTGTAACAACACTGTTGCTACCCGCACCGTTAGTACAAGCGCAAGTGGTGGCGCGAGTGGCGCAATAGCGAGCCTTAGGCCGACGGGTACTGATTATATCAATACCAGCACTACTAACGCTGAAGCCACTATCAATAGCGCCATTACCTCACTTGGCAGCAGTGGTGGTGTTGTGCATTTGATGGAGGGAACTTACATCGTCAGCGGGAGTATCAACATCCCAAACAATGTCAGTCTATCTGGTACCGGAGCCGGAACCGTCATTAAGACAGCGAACGGGGCGAATATCAGCGTCGGTCTACTCCAAAACAGCGATCAAACCAATGGTAACAATCATATTACTATAGAAAACCTCAAACTCAATGGCAACAAATCGAACCAGACATCTGGCAATGCAACCGGTATTTACTTTGTTAAAGTCGGCGGCGGCACAACTACTATCGGGGCGCATATAGCGAATGTATGGGTTGAGAACTTCAGAGACATCGGCATAGTCCTCAACAATTCTTCGCGCTCAACCATTACAAACGTCTCTTCACATGCAAATGACAACAACGGTCTCGGTCTGCAAGCAACAAGCTATACGACCGTTTCGGGAAGTGTCTTTTCAGATAACACCAACTCAAACAGTGCAGGCATCACCCTCAGTAGTACTTCGTTCAACAACACGATCACCGGAAACACCTTGACTAACAATGGAGTGGCGGGGCTCGTGTTGAGCGGTAACTCGTACGGCAACACGGCAACGGGCAACACGATGAACAACAACATCAGCCAAGGTCTGAGCATGATCAACACGACCGACAACGTCATAACCGGCAACACGATGAAGAGTAACGGTATACATGGCATACGAGTCAATACGTCAACAGGCAACGTTATCTCTGGTAACAATGTCGCTGACAACGGGCAGGCGACCACGTCATCTGACGCGATTTTCCTTCTTTCGGGTTCACTTTCAAACACCATCACGGGCAACAAACTTAGTGACACCGCCGGCACGGGATATGCGCTAGAACTACAGGCGGGTGCGAACACAAACACGATCGGCGGTAATCTCTTGACCTGGAACACCGCAACGCCGATTGCCGATTCTGGTACCGGCACTATTTACCAAAACCAAACCGACAACAGCGGGAACCTCAAAAACAGTACTGGTAAGACCAGCGGCTTTTTCCAAAGCAATGACGGCACCAACAACACCGATGCAACCGTCATCCTCAAAGTTCAGGGAAGTAGCACTGCAGATCTTATTCAAGCCCAAAACTCGTCAGCCACTACATTAATGCGTGTCACCTCGACAGGTATCGTGCAGGGGAGTAGTTTTGATACTGCAACCGGCGCCACTCAGCTCACCATTGGTGCTACTAACGCATCGTCTATCGTGATCGGAAAAACGGCCGGCACAGCGCCTATCGCTCTATCGAGTAGCACAATCTCACTAGGAATCGCTACATCACCAACAACCCTACAGGGTACTACTCAAACCACAGCTGGTGCACAAGGCAGTGCGATCACTATTCAGGGTGCCACTGGTAACGGCAACGGGGCTGGTGGTGGCGTGACAATCCAGGGCGGCACAGGCGGTGGAGGTAATGCTAACGGCGGTACTCTCTCGCTCAGCGGCGGTAGCGGTACTGGCACCGGAGTAACCGGACTCGTCAACCTCAATCCTACTGCCTTTACCTCGGCCACTGGTCAAACTATCGGCACTGACACCACTCTTGCTCTCTCACTAGTCAATAGCAATAGTACTATCCCCGTCAACGCCACAGCCACTAGCCTAAAAATCACGGTACCGACGCCAACTACTGCTACGATTGGCCGCATTCTCTATATTACGGCCAGCAACACGAGTAATGACTTTAGTCTGCTGCTCGCCAACACCTCAGGTGTAACAGCCTCGTATACCGTAATAGGTATGCGACAGAACAACACCGCCACCCTCATTTGGAATGGCTACGCCTGGACTGCTGCCGGCGCCAGCAGTTCGACTGACTTACAATCAGCCTACAACAACACCCTGCAAAGTGCCGGTGGTGCCGAACTTATCGTTAGTAAAACCAGTGCGACCAATGGTCTCACTATCCGTGATAGTACAACAAATCCGGTCAATGGGACGCTCCTCAGTATCCAAACGAAGAGTGCCGCTGGCCTGCTACAAGTTAACAGCAATGTGACCGAGTACGCCAGCAACGCCGGTGCCGAGACCATAGGCGCCAGTGCAACGACCTTCCCTGCCAGCACTTGGGGCAGTACCGGTACTGCCACGGTCACCCGCCAAAATGTCGCCGGTAACTATATTGCCACCGGTCAAGGTTCTGTATCGATTGCCGCAACTGCTGCAAATAGTGGTGCTAAAAACCAGCTTGTCAACAGCGCAGGCAGCGCCGCAGCATTAACTGCCAACACTACCTACAACGTTAGCTTCACCGCTCGTCTCACCAGCGGTTCAAGTACGTTTACCGATTTGAATGTTCAATTCTCGGCCGACGGTGGTACTAGCCTACTCACCGCCTGTGGCAGCACATACGCCGTCAACACTAGTATCTGGACCAAGGTGAACTGTACCTTCACCACCCCGGCCAGCGGTATTACTAGCGGCAACGCGATCCTCATCCGCCAAACCGCCAGTGCAACTCGCACTTTCTACGTTGACAATCTCAGTGTCACTATTGCCGCTGACTATAACTTTGCAACCGATGGTAGCGTCAATGACTCAGGCAATTACGCTACCAACTGGCCCAATTCTGGCCAAGGTACCGTGACGAGCTCCCGCATCACAAGTGACGGCAACGACGCAAGCGACAGCGCGCAAGCCGCCATAACTACCGGTGCTGCAAACGCCGGTGTTCGAAACAAACTTTCTTCAAACCCACTCAGTTCAACACTCTATCGCGTGACAGTCTACGGTAAACTCATGTCGGGCGCCGCATTCAGCGACTTCAAGATACGCTATAGTTACCTTGGCAGCACCTCAACCACTGCTGGCGACTACGTAGACTGCGTCGACTACAATACGCAGACACTAGTTACGACCGGCTGGACGAAAGTAACGTGTTACATCCAGACCGATGCCAATGCCGCAACTAACCCTTATGTCTACTTCGTCGAAGCGACTTCGGGCGTGCGTACCTTTGCTGTTGACTCCTTCGGTATGACACTGGCCAGCATCACGACACCAAACGTTCAGGTCGGTGGCGGTATCAACGGTGGCCCAACCACGCTCTTTACACTCGACAAAGGAGCCAGCGCGCCAATTGCTAGCAACAACGATGCCCTGCTCGGGAGCATGTACTATGATACAACGCTTGGTAAGCTGCAATGTTATGAGGCAGATGGCTGGGGCGCCTGTGGTTCAAGTCCAGACAACATTGTCACTATCAGCCCAGAGTATACCAACGCGGTACTACACGGCACTGGTATTGGCACCATGACGAGCGACCTCTGCTCGGACTACCTCAACATCAACGACGGCAGCGGCAGCCCCGCACAACCAACCATTTGCGGTACCAACGAGACCTACAACTTCTACAAATGGACCAGCCCACAGGCAACCGCGCAGACCTACAGCATCTACGTTACCTACCAATTGCCAAGTACCTTCAAAGAGTTCAACTCGGGTCAGACATCGCTGATGGGCCGTACCGACAACGGCAGCGGTGGTGGTTCAGCAACGGTGCAATACCAGATCTACCGCAACAGCGGCACAGGCCTTACCGCCTGCGGGTCAACCATTAGCGTGTCGACTGGTACGCAAACTTCGTGGCAAATCGGTAACGCGACTGGTGCTGCCGACCCATCAACCTGTGGTTTTGCGCCTGGCAACAGTATTGTATTCAAGATCAACGTGACCACCAGCAAAAACGCCAACGCCTACGTCGGTAACCTCAACTTTGCCTTCAGTAACAAGTAGTAGCCCCATCTCGGTTATGGTACAATAACAGAGAAGCTATCTTAGTGGCAGTAGAGAGTATGAAGAGAAAAATACGAACCAAACATGAAGCATATTCGCGCGGCAACTGGTGGCAGGCGCTTGTTGACCGTGTTCGTTTGTTGCAGCGACGCTGGATTAAATCGACACAAGGGGGTAGGCGGTATTTCGTCATACCCGTGCCGACTCGCCGCGGCCTCCTGCGTGCCGCTATCGCCGTAGTCGTTTTGGTAGCGGTGGTGATCATCGGCTCCCAACTCTATCGTTACTTTGGCCCTCATAATTATCGTGTAAGCTCGGTTGACAAGTTGCTGGGCACCCCCAGCGATATATTGGCTAAAGACCTGACATTCGACAACGAGCAACAGGTATATACCTTTGCCCATGGCAGCGCCAACACAAGCCAGTCGAAACAAACTGGTGCGACGCTTGTCGCTGCGCGGCTGCCTGTCGATGCCGGTAAGGGCCTGACTGTCACTGACCCAAACTACAAAGTCGATCTTACCATGTCGCCACAAGCATCCGTCGCCGCTGGCAAACAAGACAAAAATCGTATTATTTATCCGTTTCGCGATCATAGCGGCTGGCTGATCTACACCGCCAGCGGCACGGGCGTCAAAGAGGATATTGTCTTGACACACGCAACTGGCGATAGTTACCAGCTATCGTATACCCTCACACTGCCAAGTGGTACCGAAGCTCGTAAAGAAGCTGATGGAAGTATCGGTATCTATGGTAACCAAGTTTTTATGAACAATATTTCAGCCGCGACCGATGCCGATGCGTCGCTCCTCGAAAAAGCTCGTGCAAATGCCGCAAAAAATCTGCTGCTCTTTGTCATTCCTAAACCAACTGTCGTCGAGACAGGGCGACAAGTTTCGGTTGTAAAAGCTGAGTTTGAGCTCAACAAAACCACGCTGACCGTTCGAGCGACGGGCCTCGCCAAAGCCAATTTACCGCTCACCATCGACCCAAGTATTTACATTGTCACCGCCCAGCAATTTATGAACGGCAACAACGAAACCAACATCGACTTTGACGTGGCCGACAAGCTGATCCGTAAGAGTCCGACTACTGGCGCCCGCTTCAATAGCTGGAATGCGACGACGCAATTATCGCAGTCCAACTGGGCAGGCGGTACCGCTATCGCCGGTGGCTACCTCTATTCAGCCGGTGGTATTTCGCAAAACGGCCAAGTCTATACGACACAGGGAGCAAGTAGCTTTACAGTGCCAAGTGGCGTCACCTCGCTCACTGTCAAACTATGGGGTGGCGGTGGTGGAGGCGGGGCTGGCGGCTCAGCTGCTGCCGGTGGTACGGGTGGCGGGGCTGGTGAAGCAACTGGCACGATCAGTGTTACCCCCGGAGAAACCTTAACTGTCTATGTTGGTGGTGGTGGTTCAGCCGGTACTCGCAACACTGCCGGTGGCGGTGGTGGAGGCGGGGCGTATTCAAGCATTTACCGAGGCACAACAGCGCTGGCAATCGCTGCCGGTGGTGGAGGAGGTGGTGGTGGCCGTAACTCCGCCGGTAACACCGGTGGGGCTGGTGGGGCTGGTGGCGGTACAACTGGTGTTGCTGGTTCAACATCTGGTGCTGGTGGTGGCGGTGGTGCTGGCACCCAATCAGCTGGCGGCGCAGGCGGTACAGGTGGGACAAATGCCGGTTCGGCAGGTGGCTCACTCACTGGTGGTCTTGGTGGTGATGGCCGCACCAGCGGCACAACCGACGGAAGTGGCGCAAGCGGTGGTCTTGCTAGTGGTGGTAACGGTGGTGGAGCTATCGCGACCAGTCGTGCTGGTGGAGGTGGTGGTGGAGCGGGTTACTTCGGTGGAGGTGGTGGCTCAAGCTCATCAAGCGGCTCTGGTGCCGGTGGTGGAGGTGGTGGCTCAAGCTATGGCACAGGCCTCACGCTTAACGCGGGGAGCGGTGCGACACCGGGCAATTCAGCCGATGCCGACCGCGCCGGTGCTGGTCAAGGTGGTACCGCAGGAGCAACTGGTGGTACCGGTACTGGCGGTAGTAACGGTATCGTCGTGATTAACTATGGCGCGGGCGGCATGACGCCAACGGCCGCTGTCAACTGGATGCAGCTCAGCACAACCGATGGCACCCTCGTGAGCCCTAATCCCGGTAATGGTAGCTGTAGCGGTTGGTGTACCGACGCGGCCTACAATCTGCCACAAGCGCGAACTAATTTCAGCATGGTTGCTTACAACGGCTTCTTATATGTCGTCGGCGGTTTCGACAACGCCGGCTCTCCACAAAGTACCATCTACATTGCAAAACTTGGTGCCAGCGGCGAGCCCCAACTCTGGAACCCAACTTGGGACCCGGCAACCGATCCAAACAAAACAACCTGGAGCTACTGGTATACCGACACCGGTCTTAGTAGCGTCCGATCTGGACTCACCGCTATCGCCTACAATAACCGTATGTATATCATTGGCGGCCGCACCACCGGCACCACCGTGGTAAATACGGTTGAAATCGCCGACATCCAGCCGACTGGCCGACTTGGCTCGTGGAGCACTTCGGCGACACTCCCCTACAACCTTTACAATCACGGCTCCTTTGTCTACAACGACCGCCTCTACATCGTTGGCGGCGCTAGTTCGGTCGGCGGTGCGCCGCTCAGTACCGTCTATTTCAACAAGATCAATAGCACTGGTACGCTCAATAGTTGGGTTCAAACGACGAGCATGGGTAGCGGCAGAATGAGCAATGGCGGTACTTTCACCACAGTTTGGGGAGCCTACCTGTACATCTCGGGAGGCTGTGGCACTGTCAACGCCAGCGGATATTGTACAAGCATCCTGTCCGACTCAGATGTTGCAAGTATCAACGCCGATGGAAGCATCGATACCTGGAATGCGATCGGTACCCTCAGCGACCAGCGCACGGGTCAAAGTCTTTTGGCTTGGCGTAATATTATTTATCATGTTGGCGGCTGTACAGCGCAAAATACTACGACTGGTGCCTGTACAACACCAACCAATGCCGTTTCATACGGCACGATCAATCAAGACGGCGACGCAAGCACAGTTGGCGCGTCAGTTGCGAACGGTACAGCGCCGTGTAGCGGCGGATCACCAAGCGGATGTAATCTGCCAGGCACTACCTATATTGGCAATATGCTCACAGTATCATTTATCACAAACGGGTATATTTATCTTATTGGCGGCTGCACCAACAACACGTGTAGCACAACCCTCAACACAACCGCTTATGCTGCGATTTCCTCTACCGGCACGATGAGTAAACCCACCACGTGCCCAGCACCACGGACAATTCAAGGTGGCATGTGGTGCGTTGACACTACCAACACGACTCCCACCAATGTTGCCGCTGGCAGTCCTGTTGTCTTCAATGGACGCATCTACATTGTCGGCGGACTCGATGGCAGTGCCAATACCAATGACCTGCTACGTGCCGACATCAACCAAACCGACGGCAGCCTCGGTGCCTGGTCAACCCAAACACTGACAGGTCTTGGCGTCAATAGCGTTTCGTACTTGTATTCATTCGCCCGCGCAAATCCAGCCGATGCAACCAACAATCCCGGTAATCTCTACATCCTCGGGGGATGCAGCTCAAGTTCGAGTGCGGGATGTACTGCCTACAGCCAAAATGTCTATAAATGTAACATCCAGGCCGCCGGTACAATCGCCAGCTGCTCAACTACTGGCCAGCAGCAGATTGGTATTTTGCCAGGCGACACTGCCACCGGCCTTGGTATTATGAGCGGAACTGTCTATGCAAATTATATCTACCTCATTGGCGGCGTTTCACCAAATCTTGTCGACCTCAAAACCGTGCGCTATGCCAAAATCGATAGCAACAACAATATCGTCACTGCCGGAGCCGGCGGCTGGACCGAATCACCCTACCAAATGGCAGTCGGCCGCCGCCGCTCAGCGGCGTTCGGTTACAACGGCTACCTCTACGCTGTCGGCGGGTACGAAGCCGTGAGCGGTGTCCTCGCCGATATCGAATTTATCAAAATTGACGTCAGTACCGGCGCGCTCGTGAGTGGCTGGGTTGTCTCGGCCGTCGAAATCAACCAACGCTGGGGACTGACCGTCCCAATCTCCAACTCCTACGCCTACGTCATTGGCGGCTGCACAGCCGGTGCTAGCCCAGGCGGCTGCACAACCCGTACCGACGTCATCCAAACTTTTCAGATATACAACAACGACAGCGGCACACCCGCTGGCTACACCAACGCCGCCAACCAGTACGCCACCAACCAACAGCGACTTGGAGGCAGCGCCGTCGTGCTCAATGGCTATCTCTTTATGGCTGGCGGCTGCACTGGAACAACTGACTGTACGACACCTGTCGGCACCGTTTCCTCCGCACCACTTGATGCCAATGGCTCTGTTGGTACCTGGACCGATCAGGCAGCCCTGCCGTCCGCAACTGGTTGGGGAAAGCTGGCTGCTGCTGGCGGCAGTCTCTACTACATTGGCGGACAAAATGCAGCCGGCACAGCGCAAACGGCCGTGTACTATACAACTCCATCAGGCGGAACAGTCGGCAGCTGGTCAACGGCTAGTAACGGTCTGCCAAATGCCCGTAGCAAATTTGGCGTCGCCAGCTGGAATAACCGGCTCTACGCTGTCGGCGGCGCAGGAAGCGGTACTGGCTGCACTGCGAGCAATGTCTGCTCAACCATCTACGTGTCGCCACAGCTCAGTAGCGGCGGCAACATTGGCAGTGCTTGGTCAACAAGCAGCACGAGCCTGCCTGTTGCTCGAAGCGGTGTTGCCAGCATTGCCTACGCCAATAACCTCTATGCCTTTGGCGGCTTTGACGGCACGAATTATCTCAGTGACGCCTCCTATAGCCAGCTCAATGCTGCAAATGGTAACGCCGGCAGCTGGACCTATACTACCAGCCTACCAAAATCATTGTCGCAAGCTGATGCCGTCGCAGCAAATGGTTATATTTACCTGATCGGCGGACGCGATAGTGCCACGACGTGCGCGCCCAGCACACTCATCGCACCAGTTAGTGCCAACACGACCATTACTAGCGGCAACAACCCGACCGGCGTCGGCGAGTGGTCGGCAACCAACCAGCGCTTCACCGGAAACCGCTACGGTGCCGCTGCTGCCTATAGCGACGGCAAACTCTATGTGCTCGGCGGCGGATGCGGCACAACGGTAAGCTACCCCGCTTCAGCCAACACTGTCCAGCAGACCACTCTGCTATCTCAGCCTCAAGTAGCAAAATACTCCATCATGATAGATACCGACTCAGATGTCTTCCCCAATGCCTGGCTGTTAAATGGTGTCGACAACTCTATCGGCGCTCGCTGGCAACTCAAATACCGCAGTATGGCCAACCAAAACATCACTGCCGCTAACCGCTGCGCGACTATGAGTACGTGGGGCCAAGAAACAAACTTCGGTAACGTCACGCTTGGGACGCCCGGGTCGTACGTGGTGAAAGACGGCAGCGGCACCGACATCAAATGCGGACGGTATTTCTTCTTTAACGTGACTGTTGACAGTTCGCAGGCCTTTGGCTACCCCGATGACGTCAGCCGCGGCCCGACCATCACCGACTTGACACTCCAGTTTACCGCCGACCCAAGCAAACGCCTCATGCACGGGCGCACTTTTACTGGCGGCCTCCAAATGCCCGATGATACACCGTATTACACAAATTAGGAAAATGCTACGATACTATGAATGATCATTTACGCCCCCAAGTATCACATAAACCCACAGCCCCCCAACCCCGACTAGTAGCATTCACTCCTCGAAGACGTCTGCCGCTCTATATTACTCAGATAACTAAGTTGTTGCGTCAACCAAGACTCATCATCAGTGCCATCCTTATTATCGGTATCATCCTTGTGCTTGGCTGGTCGTCGCAGCAGAAAAACGAGATCATCCAGCCTCGTACTGAGTCAACGACATCAACCAAGAAACCAGGAGATGAAGCCCCGAGGTTTACAACAGTGCTACCAGCAGGTAAATCAATTGCCGATCTTGGCGGCTGGACACGTGTGAGCCCCAATTCAGCCGACCCGGTATTTGCTTACGCTGACACCCTGGATGGATCGCAGATTATTATCAGTCAGCAACCACTTCCCGATTCGTTTCAGTCAGACCCCGAGGGTCATATTGCTGAACTCGCAAAAGACTACAATGCATCAGAAAAGATCAGTACAACTAACACCACTGTCTATATCGGTGACTCAATTAAAGGACCTCAGTCGGTCATATTTACAAAGTCAAAATTACTTATCCTGATCAAATCATCTGTTAAGCATTCAAATGATAGCTGGATTCGTTACATTAATTCACTCAGCTAGTATTACTGAATCACTAGCTCACCACGCATATACCCGCTCTTGCCGTTCTCGGCGCACGTAATGTCGATTGGCCACTTTCCCTTTGTTCTATTTGACTCAACAGACCAACTCCAGCTCACCACGCCGTACTCATCTGCCATCTTTGGCACCAGGCCACTATCACGGCTTTTTTCACTATTATCATATGTAACGATGATACTACAAGCAGCCTTCGGCTTGGTACGGATAGTGATTGAGGCATTTGACCCGGCTGAAAGTGGCGACGTCAATACGCTAATCGAAACACCAACCGGAGCGTTATCAGCGACTTTTGGCGGCGCTACTTCACGAGTTGGTGCTGGTTGGACCTTCGACACTTTCACTTCTGTGTGTTGCCCCGTCCACCACACATACCAGAGAGCTGCCGCAAGGGCGAGCAACAAGACAAGGAGCAGTGCGATTGTGGCTATCACAGCCGAGCGGCGGCGATGCTGTCGCCGGCGACCACGTGCTGTTGCCGGCGTGTGCTTCAATTCTTTGAGCATGAGTGTTATTTATTTTTATCGTTGTACTCTTTGATGGTCTGCGAAACTTTACCGTCGGCCTTGAGATTTTCAAAAAACAACACCTGGGTACGCTCAATCATCATCTCATCGTCTGGGCCGTGAAGCTCACCGCCCAACTTTATCAGCTCAACCCCATTAGTATCACTGCTTTGGGGGTTTTTTGCATCAGTCGTGGTCGACTTTGTCTGTAGATAAAAAACGCTCGTTAGCCGATAATACTCATTGTTCACTCGCTGCAACTTACCGAAATACACCTGACCGTTGCTGAGGAAAACAGCCTGATACTTATCACCCTTTATGACATTACCGACAGTCGCTTGGAATACCATCCACCCGAGACATGCCGCAATCAGTAGTGCGACAAATCCGCCCACGATCAACATACTTCGACGCGAAAGGCGACGAAGCGGTTCCCGGCGCCGAAATGATACGGTCGAAGTGTGGGGTACTTCGCTGTGAGGCGGTTCTGCGACGGGTTCGGGTTCAGTGGACCGCAGTTGTTGCGGTACGCCTGGACGAGTTGGGCGACTCGAAAATCTATCCATTATATTTCTCCCTTGTTATTCTTATGGTTATCATATCACAAGGCTCGTACCTCTGTCCAGAACACCAATCACCTAGTGATAAGGATCGAGGGTGGCTTGCACTTTTTGTTCTTTGCCGGCTCGTATAATGGTAAGTTCGACGACGTCACCAACTGCACGCCGCCCGACGAGAGAAGTCAAGCTGTGCGTTTCGTCAATTGCTATACCATCAACTTTCGTGATAACGTCTTTCTCCTTTAGGCCGGCTTTTTCGGCTGGACTACCGCCAATAATTGCTGGTCCTCCCTGACCTGACAGTAAATAAGCACCGCGTTTTACCGACAATGTATAGGTCGATGCCACTTCATCAGTCAACGCGACATAGCGCACGCCGAGATATGGCCGCTCAAATTTACCTGTCTTTATAACACTGGCTATCAATCCCTTCGCGTCATCGATTGGGATAGCAAATCCAATGTTTTCGGCTGAGCCGCTTGCCACCGCTGTATTGATGCCGATCACTTCACTATTCATATTGACGAGCGGACCACCCGAATTACCAGAGTTGATTGCTGCATCAGTTTGTAGCAAATTTTGCAACAACTCACTCTGTGATCCATCCTCGTCTCCCGCTTCAATACTCCGTCCATACCCAGACAAGATACCTGCCGTGACCGTATTTTGAAACTGGCCCAGTGCGTTACCTATCGCCACTACTTTGTCGCCCACCCGTAGACTCGACGAACTACCGAGTGTCGCAGGATGAAGTGATTTTCCTTCTGTGTTATTGATCTTTAGGATAGCAATATCTAGTGAGTCGTCTGCACCTGTTCTTCCCACCACCGTGACATCATCGAGAACACTCCCATCTGATAATGTAATGGAGACCTTGGTAGCATTAGCATCAACCACATGGCGATTTGTCACGACGTAGCCGTTCTCGCTAACAATGATACCTGTCCCGGCACTCTGCTGTGAATACATAACATCACGACCAAAAAAATCACTTTGCGTTGCACGACTCATTACGTTGATCGAGACCACGCTCTCGCCGACAGTCTTTGCAAGCTCACTGATATGCCGACCTTCCTCGACAGTGACTTGTCTGGTAAGCTGGCTGCTCGTGGCCGGTGCAAATAAACGCATCGCCGCAATCCCCCCACCAAATCCGCAGAGCGTGCTGACGCCGATAATGACAGTTGTATAGAGCAGTGGAGACCTGCGAGGAGAATGATATCGCGTGGGACTAGCGTTTGACTGTGGAGAAGGCGGGGAGTTATCCATCACATGATTACCTACGCTTAATGTCATGTTTTTTTGTATGCGTTTCTTCAATCGGCTCTTCATCTAAACTGGTTGGCACATCATCAAGGAGGACTTTTCCGAGGGTATAGACATAGACAATGTCATCGCGAACAATCAAGAACCGTGTTGCTTCACTCCCCGCCGGAGTTGCCACGATCGGCACTTTCAATTCCTCTTCTAGATTGAGCATATCGTCGAAAGTCTGCACTGGTACCATGGTCTTACCCGCAATTGCAGCAGGCTGACTGGCGCGGATGATGATACCGTCGTGATACCGATAGATTTTCTCGAGCTCTCGCTGGTAGGCTGATTTAAATATCTGTTTGCGCATACCATACACTATTGCCATGAGACCAAACGCCGTTAGAATGCCCATGATAATTCGCTCATAATTTTTTGTCGTATCTTGGCCCGACTTCATCGCCTGTGTGACAACTTGTTTCTTATCTTCTTTTTCAAACTTGGTTGCAAATCGATAGATTGGCTGATCGAGCGGCATCGTGACCGTTGCGACTCTGATATCGTCAAACCGTGTTCCATCAATCGAACCAGAAACGTGAACCGTGAAGGCAATCGTAACCTCCGAAGTGGCCGGCAAGGAAAGTGCTTGCTTCATTTGATAGGCCATTTTTCGATAGTCAGCAAACGGTATCGATACCGAGGGGTCAAATGCGAGGTCAGAAGTTGTCACCACAGATGTGACTGGCTTAATAAGCGAGTACTCCTTTGACCAGACGGTCGATATGTCCTTACTGTCAGCTCCAAACATATACTGATAACGAACCGTTGCCGTCGCACCATACAGTGTCGTCAATTCTACCGGCCGAGCGCTACGATACTTATAGTGAAGTGTTGCCTTTACCTCGTCAGTCAGGTCTGCGACATAGGCGGTGTTATTCGCAGCTGGTCCCTTATCATAAAAACTACTATTAAAATAGCTGACTCCCGTATCTACTGCCTGATTTACGGTGTAGTCGTAGCCGGTAGGGCTCACGGGAGTTGCGTCACTAGTATGCCCTAGGTCATAAAACAGCAACGCCGCACAAACAAGTAGCAACATCCCCAATAATACAAATCCAAATGACCGCTGAGAATGTTCTGGATTTGCTATATCAAGTGCCATGCCGTCCCTTTCTTTTTACTTTGCAAATTCCTTGAGCCAGACACTTGGGTATCCGACATAAGGTACCTGAGCACGTACAATGCCGACGATCTGATCTGCCTGTACCGGCATGTCGGGGCTCGGACTATTGTCACCTTGCATCAGAAAAACACGTTTCCCGGACCCATCAGAGGTGAGATCGATCGCAATCACGCGGTGCGTTATCGAATGGCCCGTTGCTTCATATTGTACGATATCTCCTACCTGGACGTCCATCGGATTCGCCTTTTGCACAATCACAACCGCTCCCCTCTCATAAACTGGTTTCATGCTATTACTCATGATTACTTGGGGCCGATAACTAAACGCTCCCGTCATGAAACTAATAAGCGCAATCATTACTATGACGAAAGCAATGTTTTGAGTGCCACGCGCCCGTTGATGATGCCGGGTCGGCTCGGCTATATCATGTCGGTTTCGATCAATGGCGATATACACGCCAACCGCCAGTGCCGTCCAGGCAATACCCGTCATATACCAATCATACTTAGGGATGATAGGGGGCACAAACATCACGGCAATAACTCCCAGTCGATACGTAAGCTGCGAACCAAGTCCCGCCGTAAACGCGAGATACGTCAAAAGGACGCTGCTCGCAAATGCAGGTACGAGGCTAGACACGGTTATTTTTGTGAAATCCGCAATTGAGGCTGCATTATCAAACTGGGAAAAGCTGATTTGTTGAAAGGAAAATAACGTGCCAATGATAACACCGAGCCATACAACGTTGCGTCTCCCCCCTAATAGCATAATTCCGTGTCGTACATACTCTAAGGCGGCAGCCGTAACACCAAATGTGGCAAGATTTATCACAACCGTCTGCCAGTTAACTGCTACTGCATTATTTACATAGGTGACCGCTAAACCAGACAAGAAGTAGAGGACAAACCAAACCGATAACACCGAGCTAACGATAAGGCTTTTCTCTGCCTTATGGCGCACTCGATCATGTTGTCCGCGGGTCACTTGACGAGTAATGAGTGCTGTGGCCGTAGCCAATATCGGCTGCAATACACTTAGCGAAATCGATGCGCTAATTATTCCAACGCGCTCGAGTATAACCGGAAGCAAAATAGCAGTCAGCGCCAATAGGCACAAATACCATACTACAACCTTGATGGTCCGGGCCTTCCGAAACATTAGGCTTTACCCTTCACCGCTGCTCCGGTCGTTGTCCATGTTGTCATTGTAGAAGTGACTGAGGTCGAAAATGAGTATTGTGACCCGTTCGCGATTGGTATGGCCGCCCCAGTATAGGTTAGTACGGTTGATGTGCAGGTGTACGTTACTCCAGCCGGCACAGTCGATGTGCAAGTCTTTGTCGTTGGAATTGTGACCCGCCAACCACTGATCGGCTGACCCGAATTGTTCGTGATCACTACCGACAGTGGAAACGCACCACCGCTTTTTGGCGACGCGGTGGCGACCACAGTAAGCCCAGGAATTGCGACATACGCAGTTGAGTACGTCGCAGAGATATTTACGTTTTGGGGCGTGTAGTATGCGACAGTACTTGTAAATCTAATCGAGTTAGAGGTGTTATTTATAGTGCTCGATGCACCGGCAGCGATAGTGACTGTGCGAGTAATCGTTACGACATGAGTCGTATTATTGATAGTACACGTCACGGTAGTCGGACAAGTGATCGCTGTAGTATCGTTTGGCACAGTAAATTGTACTCGCCAAGCAGTGATTGAGGTCACACCATTATTTTTTATGACAAAGGGGTTAAGCTTGTAGGTATATACGCCGGCTGCGAACGTTGCTGTCTTGGTATAGGTGACGGTTGTATAATTATTTGAAATGTAAGCGACACTCGATACAGTGGCATCAACTGAAAGCTGTTGGCTAAACAAAGCATAGGTTGCGCTCACTACCAAAAGAGGCATCGCGAGGAGGAGACCCATTTGCCGAATTACCACTCGGTATTTATCTCGACGTCGTTTCCCCACCGCTACCGATTCCGTTAATTTTGAACGTAATTAAAGGTAATCGTCGCTGCTTTGTTGGCGCCGCTCGGGTTTGTCGAAGCGCTAGCTGCCCATGTCACACTGATGGTAGCGGTTGTGGAAGCGTTGGGAGCCAGCGTGTCATTCACGGCTACACCGCTGATCGCGTACGTGAGGTAAGTAGGCGCCCCACTATTGATGGCCGTGAGATCAGTGATAGTGCTCAGCTTTGCGTTGATATTACCCTTATTTTTGATGACGACTTGATACGACGATGTCGCACCAGGGTACGCCAGGTCAACATTAAAGGTTGCCGAGGTAGCCGTAAATGATGGCGTACTGACATGGTCAGTAGCACCGACTTGGCCCGTGGGTGTAATACTGATGATCTCCACCGCCCAGTTACCAGTGGCTGTGCCAGTACCGTTGACGGTGAGCGTCGTCGCAAACGATGCGTACGCGATCGACGCCGCCGAGACGAGCACAATTGCGAGTGATATAATTTTGTTTCTCAACGAGATGTTTCCTTTTGTATATTGTGTACTATAACCTGACTAGGATTATACTCCTCTCGTCTCCTTGAGACAACAAACAAACTATGCCCGCTCGATACTTGAGAGGGCATAGATGGTATAGTTATACGTCTTTTTTTAGGTATTCTGAGCGAAACCGTAGGTGATAGTCGCGTTCTTGGTTTGCGTCGTGACATTGGTTGTAGCGGTGCCGAGCCAAGTGACGGTGACTGTCGCAGTTACTGTGCTGCCAGGAGTCAACGGATCGTTAACGGCGGGACCGGTGACGGTGAACTGAACGTCAGCAGGATCAGCGGCGTTTGTGGCAGTCAGATCAGGGATAGAGCTCACCTTTGCGTTGATAGTGCCTTTATTCTTCATGACAACGTCGTAAGTAGCTGTCGCACCAGGATAGGCTAAGTCAACGTTGAAAGTAGCTGATGTTGCATTAAATGAAGGGGCAACGTTATTGTGATCACTTTCGCCTGTACCCGAGGTCTTTGTAATACTTATGATCTCGACGCTCCAGTTACCAGATGCGTTTCCCGTACCATTGATCGTAAGGTTTTGTGAAAATGCTGCATACGCCACGGACGCAACGGCGACAAGGACGAGTGCGGCAGCGACAATTTTATTTCTCATACAGAGTGGTTCCTTTTATGTTTAGTAGTGTATACCAGTAGCATACACTATCTTTGCATAAGCGACAAGAGACCTGCGTGATACCTATCACGGCAGCGCCAATCTCACTAGCTGCGACGCTCCCGAACGAGCTGGATACACAAGGTAATCAGTACAGGAAGGATGATGCTCAGCGTAATGATTGTCCCGGGGTATCTCCCGTTGAAGCCATCGGGCGACACATGTTTGAGTAGTATGCCGCCAAACGCCCATACAAATACAGTGAGGTACGCCGCATCGCGATTTCGTAGCGCCGTGACGATGCCGATTGTCGCCGCAACCAAAAGCACTGCAACCATCCACGAACTTGCTTTGATACCGAACCCATTCCAATTGACGCTCACGAGAAATGTAGTTATATTTGCAACAGTAGCGACGGTTATCCACCCAAAGTACACGCTAACAGGTAGCTTCGTTTGTGCGTACTCGCCACCTCTAACCTTTTGGCTCCTTAATAGGTCAGCCATTTTGATGAGGGTGGCAAGCAAGGCGATCATCAGCAACACGCTGAGCCAAAGCACCTTATATTGCCATGCCAGTATCCACACACTATTGAGTGCGAGGTTGACAGTGAGTAGCTTAGTCACATCGGTGAGCACATCGATGGTCAGTGTCGACTTTTTTGACCGACCGATACCAAAGACATACAGGATAAATCCAGCAACGAGCAGGTAAATCACTCCCCAGATTGCGAAGGTCACTCCTGCCGGCGCAAACAAATTGGGGAAACTATCCGAAACTTGTGCAGTATTTACTCCGCCGAGCACCGTAGTACTGCCCGCTAAGCCGTTCAGCACCATCGTGACAGCAAATGTTGCCGCCAGCCCCCAACTCCATTTTTTCTCAACACGCTTTTTCTTGTTCCAAATCATATAAACTCCTTATGGCTATAGAATATCACAGTGCGAGAAGTGTTTCGATATCACTGGCAAGTGACGTCGGTGACGTCGTAGGGGCAAAGCGCCGTATTTTTTTGCCGTCGCGGGCCACCAAAAACTTGGTGAAATTCCATTTTATTTCTTTACCAAGTGTTGCGTTACTGTGATCTTTTAGATAGCGAAACACCGGGTGAGTGTGGGGACCATTCACCATAATTTTTTCACTAAGCAAGAATGTCACCCCAAAATCTCGCTTGCACACTGACACGAGCGTGTCATTTGTCTCGGGCTCTTGAGAGGCAAATTGATCACACGGGAAGCCGATCACTACTAGTCCCTGGTCCTTGTATCGTTGGTAAAGCGCTTCAAGTTCCTCAAATTGCGGTGCGAGACCACACTTTGTCGCCGTATTCACAAGCAATAGTACCTTGCCCCTAAAACCAGCGAGTAATGTTGTCGCACCAACAGTATCTCGAAACGTTAGAGAATAGATGTCGCTCACGTTACTCGCTCACCTCAACCTCAAAGTAGTCTTGAGGTAAAAATCCAAAAGCCTTAGCAACTAGCATATGCGGAAATATACTAAGCAAGTGATTATATTCAGAGACAGCAGCATTATAGAGTAACCGTTCGCCTTGAATGCCGTCTTCTATATTGACAAGCTCGTCGATAATTTTTTGAAAGTTCTGCTGCGCCCTCATAGCTGGATATGCTTCAATACATTGCACAATATTTTTTTGCAAAGCAGACTCCGCCTTGCCGGTTTCTTGTACATCACCGTTTCTCGCTGCTGCGATACTTTGTTGAACATTCAGCTCAAAATCACTCGACGCTTGAGCAGCAGAGATAAGACGCGGTACTACCGCATGTCGCTTTGCTAGGACCGTCATTATGTTTGCCCATAATTCTCCGACGATAACGTAGCGTTTACGTAGTTGGTTATATACTACAATTATTGCAATCACTTCGAGCACCATAAAAGCAATAAACAAATAAACAACTACCATAATTTCCTCGCGACCATAGTGTCTCGCACCTTAAGCCAGCGCGCTACCAACGTGTACATAATTGCTATCCATACTGGGCCCAGTAGCGCACCGACAGATGCCTTATCACCCAAAAATACGAGAGCGAGGAGCAACATCGCAACAATATATATCGCTGCACCGGCACCGAGGCTCCGCCGAACGGTAAACAAGTGCGGCACAGCCTGAAGTGCAGCTTCCAAGGGTATATTGTAATGACTGAAGCTTGGTACCGAATCTGCAAATAGTTTTCGGGCGCGCTTCACGACGATAGAACGGCACATTTCAATACTCTCTAAGAGAAGCTGTGTATCACTTGCGGAGTGCAAAGAGTGTATGTCTGTCATTACATACATTCTGCCGTTACTTACAAATACATCGCTCTGTGACATTCGTTTTACAAAATGCTGAGCAACATCGCTGGTGAAAAATTTTGCTGCTTTCGACAACTCAAGGTCTGCATATATATCTAGCACCTGATCACTTGCCCCATCTAGTACAACTCGTTTGTGTCTTGGTAGTAGTAGTTTTCTCCCGATATGCCGTTCGATACTATAGGCATGTGAATCAACAAAAAAGTTTGGGACTGTTGAATCGACCTTTACTTCGACATATAGTGTGCTTCCCAAAATATTCACCCTTGCCTCTGTCTGGTCATTAAACAATATGGCATACTGGCTTTGTGAATACAAACGAAGCGCTTCTTCAAGTTGCGATGCACGATGTGTCTTACGCAAACCTACAACAAAATAAACTACGCTTCTGTATACCAGGTGCAATACGATCCAGACAAGCGTAAACTCTAACAAGAAGGATGCTATGACTTCTAGTACATTATGCGTACCAAGTAGCATAGTGTGCTGATAAAAAGCACTCCCCGGAAATAGCCAGAACGTGCCATTTTGTATCTCGTAACGTATGACATCAAACGACCACTGTTCGGGAAAGCCAGCAAATGGAATATATGCCATTGCAAACGAAATCGCGACGGCAAAAATAGCCGTGAGTGTTCCTAGCAGTCTCAACTTTCTCCTATGGCGAACAATCCCCCCAAATATCGCTTCATGGTCAATATTATTCATCTTTGATCCTTAATGAGTCGATTATTCGCTTCACAACTTCATCTTCACGTGACTCGACCTGTGAGTAAATGGTTAGCTCATATTGAGCAGTGTTCGTTGCAATCATCACAATCGTTTCTCTTCTGCTGAACATCTCCCCGATATACCGCCGTTCATCCTTTAGGGTCGAGGTATACCTCAGCTGTATAGCCTGGTACTTACCGACAGACACATCTCTCTTTTCCTTTGTAGTGAGTGTGTAGTCCGTATTCTTGTGCAATCTATCCTGCAAATCTTCTTTCTCTGCAAAATACTCCGCTGGCTGTTTACTATACGAACGTATGCTAGTCTCAGAAAGAGATATCATAGGATCGGGTTGCGTTGCCTTTGGATTAAGCGTGCTATTCCGAAGCGTCCGCGGCAGACTCATCGTAGTAGATACCATACCCTCTCCGTAATCTTTCCTGCTGGCTACAACGTAGCCATTAGGATATTCAAACGTTAGTCGCCCATCGCTACTTGTAAACGTACGAAAATCTGGCTGATTGATATATGAATCTATACCGTTCACCACGCTCTGTACAAAAAGACTTAGGCCAACTGCAATACTGGCTGCTACCACGACAAGTACACTCATTGAGAAAATGTTCACCCTGAAGTGGTGCGTTTTATTCATTGGGTATCATTATACCAAGTCAAACGGAGTATGCCCATTGTGCTTGTGTCACATGACAATTCACTCATGCTATACTACGGGCTATGGACATCCCCGCAAACCTACAAGAAAAACTCACGACCAACATATCAGATACTGTCAATGACCAACTCTCAAAGATATTTATGCAGTACTTCTTGCCCACCATTATTTTCATGTGCGTTATCATCGTACTGTATGTCATGCGCGCCATCCACCGCTATCGAGTGGACAAAGCCATCTTCGAAATTCGTGACACCCTCCGTACCGTGAAAGTTGCAGAAAAACACGCTGCCACCGAAACGGTTGACGAAGGGGTTTAATACTTTCTTACGAGTACATCAAGCTGCTGACAGGAGCAGTGGTAGTTGCTACTCCCCAAAGCATAAAACTTGCTAAATCCCCTCAATGAACGTATCTATGAACGCGACTATGCGATTGTTGAGGCGCTTCAATATCCCCTGCCTTCGTAGGACACTTGGCTGCACCAGTAAGACATCGCCGAGATCATGATCGCGCGGGATGCGTCCGGTTGACACGTAATGATCGAGGAGCGCCTGAGTTTTCTGGGCATCAAGTCCTTCTTCGCCGCACATCTCGCGGAACGCCTTGACTTGCTCTTCACTTATAAACTCTGCGAAACCTTGCTCGACATCACTCGCGTCGGTAATGTTTGGTAAGTTGGCGTTTATGAAACGTTCTATGAGCTCACGTTTACTACGTAACTCTGACGTGTTTGCCATAGTATCATCAATCATCTTTTGCAGTTCAATCTTCTTCTCTTCGTCAGCACCAACCATACGTGCGATAAGTCGTAGTATATAGCTCACATTCACTTCATCGCGCCGTGTTAGTTCGAGCTCGAAGTCTATGTCGTCGAGTATAGAAACCTTTTCTTTTTCAGATTCTCGCTTCACCTTATCATAGATATCTAGGTATTTACCCTTGAAGTTTTCGAGCGTCTGTTCGTCGATATTCAAATGCGCGTAATCAAAGTCCGCAAACGATATCACGACGTTGCGTAGTCTCAGCACCATCCGAAACGCCTCGACAAACGCCTTTTCCGCATTTTCATCCACCAAACTATCAACATCTTGCGGAGTTGCCGCAATAGACTCTAGATGCGCAATCGCGTCATTGAGCTGCCCGACATACACTTCGTACGGCTGCAGAAATATATCTTCACGGGCGTTTTTATTCGCAAATAGTTCGAGTGCATCGTCAGTTGCCTTTTTGAGGTTGCGAAAAACGACTATGTTGCCCTGAGACTTTGTCTCATTCAATATACGGTTCGTACGCGAGTACGCCTGCAACAACCCGTGGTAACGCAGATTTTTATCGACATAGAGCGTGTTGAGCGTCTTGCTATCAAAGCCTGTCAAGAACATATTTACGACCAGCAGCAGATCAATCTCACGGGCTTTTACACGGTCGGCGATATTGCGGTAATAATTATAAAAACTGTCGCTATCGCGCGTACTATAGCTTGTGCCAAACAGTTGGTTGTAATCAGCGATGTAGCTTTCCAGCTTGTCGCGACTATGTTGATTGACGCCGTCAAACAAACTTAGCTGCGGGTCATCATCGAGCATGCTGTCGGCGTCTTTGTCGTTTTCATTTGCGCCGTAGCTAAATATCGTGGCAATACGCAGGTTATGTTCGCCAGCCTGTTTTTTGCGCCGAAACAGTTCATAATACTTAGTCAACACGTCTACACTACTTACCGCCATTATCGCAGTAAACTCTCGGCTGTGTGTTTTGCGGTCGTGATTTGCTATGACAAAATCGGTGATTGCCTCTAGGCGAAGCGGCGACTCCATTGCTTCCTGTATATCTATGGCCTCTACGTCAACATCTATATCGTCGCGCCCGTCTTTAAACCTGAAGCCTTTGTAGTACTCAACGCTAAACTTAAGCACGTTTTCGTCACGGATGGCATCGGTTATCACGTATTTGTGCAGGCACTCGCCAAACAAGTCTTTGGTTGTCCGTTTGCCGTAGGCGTTACTGCCGGCATTTTCTGCGAAAATTGGTGTGCCAGTAAAGCCAAACAACTGGTAATTGCTAAAGTATTCAGTGATGCGTTTGTGCGTCTCACCAAACTGACTTCTATGACACTCGTCGAAGATGAAGACGATTTTTTTGTCGCGGTGCTGTTCCATCTTGAGTGCGTGGCGGTCACGTGTAACGGCATTGTTGAGCTTCTGTATCGTCGTGACTATCAGCTTGGTTTCTGGGTCGTCAAACTGCTTCACGAGTGAACGTGTGTCGTCTGTGGCGTCCACACTGCCCTCGCGAAAGTTGTTGAATTCGCGGATGGTTTGGTTGTCTAGGTCGTTGCGGTCTACGACAAACACAACTTTGTACACTTCTGGGCTATCGCAGATGATTTGGCTCGCCTTGAAACTCGTGAGGGTCTTGCCACTACCAGTGGTGTGCCATATATACCCGCCCTGTGCCTCGTGCGCAACTTTGTCGACTATCGCTTCTACGGCGTAGTACTGGTATGGGCGTAGTGCCAGCAGTGTTTTGTCGGTCGTCAGCACCATGTATTTGGTGATCATTTTTGCCAAGTGGCATTTTTCTAGGAAGACGCGTGCAAAATCTTCTAGCTCCGTGATTTTACGGTTGTCTTTGTCCGCCCAAAAGCTGGTAAATTTGAACGATTCTTTCTTGGTCGTGTTGTAGGCAACTGTGTTGCTGTAGTACTTTGTATTTCCGCCGTTACTGATGACAAATAGCTGCACAAACTGGTACAGCCCGTGACCGCTCGTGAAACTGTGGCGGCGATAGCGATTGACTTGATTGAACGCTTCTTTGAGTTCTATGCCCCGACGTTTGAGTTCTATCTGCACAAGCGGCAAACCGTTCACTAGTATCGTCACATCGTAGCGGTTTTTATATGCCCCCTCCGCTGTGACCTGGTTTGTTACCTGAAAGCGGTTCTGGCACCATTTAGTCATGTTGAGAAATTCGATGTTCTTGTGTGTACCGTCGTCACGCAGCAGGCTCATCTTGTCACGCAATGTCTTTGCGTGGTCATACACACCGCCTTTGTTTAGGTGGTTCAGAATCCGCTCAAACTCCGCATCGCTAAACTGCGTTTCATTATGTTTTTCTAACTGCGCTCGAAGGTTCTTGAGCATCTCCGGCTCATCAGCTATAACGACACGCTCATACCCCATTCCTGCGAGCTGGGTGATCAGATTTTCTTCTAGTGCTTGTTCGGATTGCGTACTCATTTCTCTACTCCGATCTTCCAAATACCCTGGTCTCTAAAGGCAGGCAGCGTGCCCCGCTTTGCTTTGTTGAGCGCAACCTTGTGATCGATGCTATTCAGCCTAGACCATTCGATCAGCCGAATTATCTTTGGCGAAGATACCATTGCAATTCTTTTGTGCAAAGATTCGATGAGCAATAACGAAAACTGCTTGGTAAAATCTGAGTAGTCATTTGTCTTACGGTATGCTTCAAAAGCTGGGTAGTAGTCGGACTTTTTGCTTTTGTTGGGAATGATTATCGGTGGATAGCCCTGGTCGGCTAGTTGCTTGTTGATCAACACTCTGCCGATTCGCCCATTACCGTCATTGAACGGGTGGATTATCTCAAATTCTGCATGGAAGTGGGCGATATTGTCCAGGAAGTATTCTTGGCTCTCGGCATATTGATCAAAAAGATCATGTATCAACTCCGGTACAAAGTCAGGATTTGCGCCCACGTGTGTGCCTACACGCACCCACTCTTTCCCCTGTCTGTACCTGCCGGCCCACTCTTCGCTGATGCCTTTAAGCAGCATTTGGTGTAGCGACAGGAGCAGTTGCCCGTCTAGTTTCGCGTCCTGGTGCGATAGTAAATATTCTGTGATTTCCGCCAAGTTTTTTGCTTCATAAATCTCGCGAATGTCATGATCTTTTTTGACCATATTTTTTAGCAAAACGTCCGTCGTATCCTGCAGCGTTAGAGTCGAATTTTCTATAGCATTACTGTTGTAAACCATCTCAGGTATCTCCGCCCTCGCAATCTCAATCATTGCCTGGGGGTGGAGACGAGCCAGCTTCTGATACTGCGTAAAGAGCTCGTCGATCTTATCTTTTGAACGCTGGTTTATCATAGACTAATTATATCATACTTTGCGTGAATTTTATGAAAATTATAGCTTTTTCACGATTACATTCTGCGCAGTTTGGGCGATGAGGTTTTCTTCTAGTAGTTGTTCTGATTGTGTCGGCATCCTATTCCTCGTCTCTTTCTATCATTGCTGCAACTACCAAATCAGCAAACTGTTGAACAGCGATTAGCATACCGTCTAGCATAGCCTGGTCTACATCTATGTTGTCACCTTCGCTGTATAACTCAGCCCAGGAGGTTTCTCTAATTTGCTTTAAAAACTTTTTATCTACTACCGAGCTGTTATGTACGATGATATGTCTCGTTGCGGCCATGAATATTAATGAGTCTTTTATATCTTCTACATCTAACTGAATGTCTAAGTAATTTGTGAATACGTTCAAAGTTGACTTCAGGTCCTGAAAACTATAGTTTTTGTTTTCTATATGTTCGAGTAACGCATCTCCAAGAGTAAAATTACTTTTTAACATTGACTGATTAAATGTTATATTCTCATTCTCAGTTTTGAAACGAAAATATTCAGGCTTAATATTCCCAACAGATTTTATTGTGTCGCTTAAAAATGTTTCTGATGATCCCATGTACAGGACGATGATCTGCTCTCTGATGATCTTCTTCAAAGCCAATACTTCGGGACTTTTGGTTGTGTTTTCAAGCAGTTGAAGTGAATGGTCAATAATTTTTGCAGTTCCTCCACCCTTTCCAATCTGCTCTAAGTCTTTTTTTATTGCGGCAAGGTTTTTTTGTACAACTAAGAGCATCAACTCATTAATCTCTGTGATTCTTCCGATATCTCCGATGCGCTTTTCTAGTTTTTCTCGATTACTAATAATTGCGGATGTGAGTTCGTCATTCATACAAACATCCTTTGTAGCAAGCTCTTTTTGAACAATTTTGCCTGATCTAGTTTGATTTTTTCTAGATTTATTTTATCATCCAGAGAAGTTAGGAAATCGGCGATTTTCTGCTGCTCCTTAAGACCTGGCGTTATTATCTTAAGCTTCTTTAGTTCGGGTGCTCGTATTTCTTTTATAGAACTCCCCTGGGCATATCTAAGGAGGGTAGCCCTATGCCGCTGCAGCCAAAACTTAATATATCTATTGTCCGCAAGTGATTTATTTAAATCTATCCCTACAATGCCTTGTTTTGTCGCTACTGCGACTTTTGCAATTCCCACCTCGCCAATCGTTGCACCTGTCGAAAGAATTACAGTACCTTTTGGCCATAACTTTGCCGATGATCCTTGAAGGCCTTTTTCAGATAGAGTCGTCTTGGTTCTCTCGATAACATCTTGAATATCATCGATGACTACCCAATTAATACTTCCACCAAAATATTCTTTGTTTGAAGTATCTGGCGTACCTCCGTCGGCAATCTCAATCACAAGATCACCGAGTTTTTTCCCTTGCCAGTCTGGATAATTCTGGCCGTCTTCGTCCTTGAATCGTAATTTTTGAGAAAAGATTTTTTGCATGACGCCTTTCTTGTATTGCTGTAACAGCTCCACCTTTTTACTCATCGCTGCCACCCACTCATCGACTACCGTCAAAAACCCTGCAATTTTCTCCTGCTCATCTTTACTAGGTACGCCAATAACCAGCAAGGCAAGTTTACCTTTTGGCAGTTGCTTTAAGGCGGAACCTGTCTGGAGTTGTGTGAATTGATTATTACTTTTTGCGGTTTGCAACGAATAATACAAATATTGTTTGGCTAGATCGTCACCCGTCCTGAGGAGGCATATCTGAGCGTTAATATTCGCATTATTGAATTCTTCTGTCACGTACGCCGTTATGCCGACATCGCCTCGCGTGGTCACTAATGTATCACCTGTCTTTAGATGCCCACTTTTTAATACCTCGTGTAGGTCAAGATCGATATATCTCATATCCTGCCACGTAAGTTTGCCGTCTTTTAAGTTATTTGCCCGTATAAACGCTACGCCACTGTCTTTCATTTCTGAAGTCTTGGGGTACATCTCGCCATAGTTGCCATCGGAAACATAGATGTCTAGGTCTCCGAGTTTCCTAGGCTCCCACCCCCCACCAAACTCAGGAAAGCGCAGTTTTGGGGTCATTTTTTTACACCAAGCTCATCACGCATTGCTTTTTCCACGACGTCCTGGAGCTTATTAATTTTGTCGAGATTTTCCTTAATCACTCGCATATATTCCATTCTTTTGTCTCTATCTTCTGTAAGGGTTAGGTATTTGTTGCTGGTTGTTCGGACGGTAGCAAGATAAGTATGCACTGTTACTTCGGTATAATACCGCAGAAGTATATCGAGATGTTTTCGAATCGCAGACGATAAGATAACTTTCTTCTCATAATAATAGCTATTAAGATCCTTGATCTCTGTTTGTAACTTTTCGAACTGGCCACTTAGAACATCCGATTGATTCAGGCGCACAATTTGTTCTAAAAGATCAAGGGTAACTTTTAATTCACCAGATAACTTTGAGAGATGCAAGATCGCTTCCCGTTGCGAGTTCACTAAACCGACTTTTATCGAGCTATTTGCAGATATCTTGCTCGCCACGATTGACACAGTTGCACCTATAGCTACTGAGAATAAACTTACAACTACAGCAGCCCACGCGCTATCCACGATCAGAAAGGCCTTTCAATTTTAAGCTTCCGACAATACTCAGTGATCTTTTCATCTAGCTCTATTGAATCCTTGTTGAGCTGGCGAATCTCTGCAACAACTGCATCAAGATCAATTTCTGCTTCTTCTTCAAATGTATCTACATAGCGAGGAATATTCAGGTTATAATCGTTTTCCTTGATCTCGTCGAGAGTTGCAACGTGACTGTACTTGTCTTCTTCGCTTCGTTGCTCGTATATCTCGATAATCTTGTCTATGTCGCTTGGGCGCAAACGGTTTTGATTTTTGCCTTTTTCGAAATGCTTACTCGCATCGATAAACAGCACATTTTCAGCGACCAGACGACACTTTTTGAACACCAGTATGCACGCAGGGATGCTTGTACCAAAAAACAAGTTTGCCGGCAGACCAATGACCGTGTCGAGATAGTTCTTTTGTTCTATGAGGAACTGGCGTATATGACCCTCGGCCGCGCCCCGAAACAGTACACCGTGCGGCATAACGACCGCCATCGTACCGTTCTCATTGAGCTGATAAATCATGTGCTGAATAAATGCGTAGTCCGCCTTGCTACTCGGCGCCAGTTTGCCATACTGGGCAAAGCGTTCGTCACTCAAGTGAATAGCATTTGCTGACCAGTTGGCACTAAATGGCGGATTAGCGACAACTGCCTCGAAACGAAACTCTGTGTGTTGCGGATGCTCAAGCGTGTCCTCTTGCTTGATGTCGAAATCACTAAAATGCACATCATGCAAGATCATGTTCATACGCGCCAAGTTGTAGGTAGTGTTGTTTAACTCCTGCCCAAAGAAGCGATCGACTTTGGTGTATTTTGCTACACGAAGCAACAATGAACCCGAGCCACATGCCGGATCATAGACACTTTTCAGTTCCTTTTTGCCACTCGTGACGATACGCGCCAGTATCTGCGACACTTCCTGCGGCGTATAGAACTCACCGGCTTTTTTGCCCGCGCCGCTCGCAAACTGGCCTATCAGGTACTCATACGCATCACCAAGCACGTCAATCTCTGAATCTTCGAGACGAAAATCAATCTTATCTAGGTGCAACAATACTTTTGCGATCAGCTCGTTACGCTGGCTCACTGTCTTGCCTAGACGCGTGGCATTGAGGTCTAGCTCTGAGAAGAGGTGCTCAAAGTCCTCTTCGCTGTCTGTGCCCATCGTGCTCTGCTCAATGCTATTCAAAATACGTTCGAGGTCTTCGTTGAGATCACCATTGGTCATGCTGTTTTGAGCGATGTGACGAAAGAGCTCATGTGGCGCGAGGAAATAGCCGAGTTTGTCGAGTGTAGCAGAACGGACTGCCTCAATATATTCGCCCTCTCTCGGGTCACCAATCAACTCGAGGTACTTTTTGTGGTCCGGCCTTAGAAGCCCGTCAGCATACAGCTCAATCTTCTCCGAAAGATACTTGTAGAATATAAAGCCAAGGATATAGTCCCGAAATTCGTCAGCATCCATCTTGCCACGAAGCTCGTTTGCGATATTCCATAACTGTGTTTGCAGCTGTTTTTTCTGATCTTCTGACATTCCTAATCCCAAAAAATTTATACTATCCTCAGTATACCCCTCCCGCCTCTGTATTTCTAGGAGATAAGTTACCCGCAACTGATACAATATCTCTATGACACAGACGCGCATTTCCGACGGAACAGTTCACCAACTTACTCCCGATATACAAAAGGTGCTGTTAAGCAATACCCGTGCGCTCGCAGCATGGCAAGACATCACCCCACTCGCGCGCAATGAATTCATCTGCTGGATTACCGATGCAAAAAAGCCCGAAACTCGTGCTAAGCGCATCCGCGTAGCAATCGATAAACTCTCACGCGGCGAGCGCCGACCATGCTGCTGGATTGGCTGTACCCACCGTACCGACAAGCCGATGAGTCCTACCCAAAAATGGGCTCTCGATAAGACACGTTCGCCAAAGAAGTAAGAACTTTATTAACACACGGCTAGCTATGTCTTGCTCTCAAAATTTTGCCCCATAACCTCATGTACATCGCTGATAACTACAAAAGCGCGTGGGTCACAAGTGGCAACCACCGATTTTAGTTTTTGTTCTTCGATGCGAGTAATCACCGACAAAATCACGCCATTTGATACAATTCCATCAACGCTACGACCATTGACATATGTTACTTTTCTACCGAGTTCTTGTCGTATAGCCTCACCGATTTCCAAGTATTTGTTGCTCACTATCCAGACCGACTTTGACTGGTCGAGCCCCTCTGCTGTGATATCCATGGCTTTGTAGGCAACGGCATACGCGACCAATGAGTACATAGCTCTATCCCAACCGAACACAAATCCTGCGACTCCAAGAATAAGCAAATTCATAGCCATTATCAGTTCACCTACGGAAAATGGAGATTTTTTCTCCGCCAATATTGCGACGATTTCTGTGCCATCCAGCGTACCTCCATAACGAATAACGACGCCCGATCCTATCCCGATAGCTAACCCGCCAAAGATAGCCGCAAGTATGGGTTCGGTTGTTGCGGCTGCACTATTATGAAATAGGCCGGTCATAAGTGACATAAGCAGTAAACCCACACTCGACGAGATAGCAAATATGCTGCCTAACTTTTTATAGCCCAAATATATGAAAGGTGCGTTTAGACAGAGTAGGAAAAAACCGATAGGCAGCCCAGTAACATGTGTGGCAATGATTGAAATACCGACAACCCCACCATCGGTCAAGTGGTTTGGTATTAAGAACGCCTGCAACCCCAGAGTAGCAACAGCTGCGCCAGATGCGATACTGGCGCTACGCCTTACTATCTTCCCTATATCTCGATGTGCAATTACTGCTTCTCTTTTTTTGGCTTTTTGATTTCTTTTCTTCCTTTATCTTTTGCCATGATTTCTCCTTTGCTTAGTTAATACGGACATTCTTTGGTCACACTAGACATTTCCAGCCGCTGGTCTCCGTAGACGACGGCATGGGTGGTCCAGTACGGTTTGCTCTCGGGTATCTCAGCGGAACTACCCGGCCTTGGAGGACGCAAGCGACCGATCCACATATCGGTAAGATCATAGCTCTTATCCTGATTCCAGATAAGCTGTATTGACAGGTACTGAGTTGTCTCTGGCTTGGCGTTTTTGACTAAACGTGTAAAGATATCGTCTTTGAAAAGACGTCCGTAGAAGACAGTACTTTCATCTGTCGTTGCGATGACAGTACTATAGCCTATCGACCTACTCATATTATATTCCATGGCAGTATCCGTACTGGGCGGTGCTAGGCGTGCGAGCATTTCCTTTGCCAAAAAATAGAGATGGGGTTGATATGCGATCTGCTTGCCTGCTTCCGAGCCTATCAGCTCAACGTATACTTCTCTGCCACTGGCAGTCTGCCCTATGAGATGCTTCATGATTATTACCTTTCCTTACCTCTGTACGTGACGAGCGACTTGCGAGCCAGCTGCCATAGAAGTTTCAGCACGCTTATCGTCCAACATCGCCCGCAAAAATAGATGCGCAACATCCACCACCGGCCCACTGGTTGGCGCATGAAACCATTTCATCCCCGGAGAGCTATTTACTTCCAGAATACGTGCTTTTCCGTCCGGCCCAACGATGAAGTCAATTGCAGCAAACCGCAAACCAAACACTCTCGCGATCTCGATAGATAAAGAGACTAACGTACGATCCCACTCGCTATGAGAGTACGATATTCTTTTTAGAGGGCGGTCCTCTGCGACAGACTGACCATACTGGCTCTCATGAACTCCGATAATCTCACCGTTCAAAAGCAAATAGCGTAGTTCTCTACCGGGTGCGTATTCTTCCAGTATATATTTCCCGATGTCAAAGGTATCCAGCTGTTTGGATGACTCTACGATATGCACGTCACGTGAATTACTACCCTTGATAGGCTTAACGACAATTTTTTTGTGCGTTGCCAAGAAATTTTGGGCATCCGTCCGATCTGTCGGAACAAGGTGGGACATAGTTGGAAAACCCCTGCGCGCCAGCACGAGCCTCGCAGCGTTTTTGTTGCCAACCATACTACTGCTCAACTGTGAGTTCATAGAACTAATTGAGTAATTGATGTATCGTTCACTGCCGTCGACTTGGATAGCAAATATCGAGCCGTCTTCAAGCCACTCTGGATGCAGGCTCATCTTTTCAGCCGCCCTAAACAATAGCTCAGCAGAGCAAAGCTTCTTACTATTCATATAGGTCTTTCTATTAGTTAGCGACGACCAAAGCCACCACGATAGTTTCCGCCACCCTGTGGACGTGGGCGATCTTCGCGCGGCTTCGCGACATTCACCACGATGGTGCGCTCTTCGAAGTCTTTGCCATCGAGTGTTTCGATCGCTTTTTGCGCATCGGCGTCGTTTTCCATTTCGACAAATCCAAACCCGCGCGAGCGGCCAGTTTCTCGATCAGTAGCGACTTCCGCACTCACCACGGTGCCAAACTGCGCGAACAGCGCGTTTAAGCTATCGTTGGTGGTATTAAAAGACAATTTGCCTACATATAATTTTGTTGCCATGGGTACATGAACCTTTCTATCAGCTAATATTGTGCGAGATAGGGTCTAGTGCAGTAGCCGAGAATAAAATGAGTTTGGTGCCACACTTGTACGCTTGGTTAAGGAGTAGAATAACTTGCTGTCACTAGTATATCAGACAATCGAAAAATATTCTATGTCAAACTAGCATACACCTTTAGTATATACTCTTGTCTCATTGGATATAAGATGCCACCCGCTAATTCAATACGAAAGATGCCTGCGCCCGAAGTCCTAAGGTCATTTGACAATATAATTACTTATGACTATACTTAACATCATGCAAGATTGCTTGGCAAATACGGGGAGTTCAATTATATCGCCAGCTATCATTGTTGTTTTTCTTATCGGTGCAGCACTTGCTATACTAAAGGCTGACAAACGACTGCGCTCTATGGTCGTCACGACAATCATCAGTATCGGAGGTATGCTACTAGTATACACGGGATCAGCTGCTTACGCTGCCCCAGTAACTACCTGCCCGGCACATGGTTCTGCGAGCCAGCCAGATACGACTACAGGTGCGCAAGGCAGTGTTCAGTCGACGAATGTCGGCCTCAATGATACACCATCAAACGGGGCTCAGTTCCTCCTCTCAAGTCTCATATTGATACTTCCGCCTAACCCATTAGCTGGTAGTACCGTAAGCCCCGACCAGAAGACTATTACTGTTCCTGGTGAGGGAGTCTACATTGCAGGCACGAGTGGTATTATTACGTTCACACCGGAGCCATCCTTTAGCGGTACGACCCACGGTATTATCTACTCACTTAAGGATACTCTGGGCGAAACTGTCAAAAACACATATACTCCCACTGTGACAGCGACGGTCGTTGCGTGCGCTGATCCTGCAAGCGAGACAAGAATTCTAGATCCAATCACTATCAATGAAGTTTATGGAATATCTGATAATACTATCGATAACTTTATAGCTAACTCAACCAACAGTCCGGCAATCGATCCAAGTGCCGTAGATCTTGATCCTACAATTTCAGGTATCCAGCAAACGATCTCACATCCATCAGAAGGGTGGAGTGCAGTATACAATCCGGCGACTGATCAATTGACTGTTAGTGTAACAGACTGGGCTATATTCTACGGTGTCACAGGGGCTGGACCTTTGTTCTCATATACTATTGCCCCGGTACCGAACTGCACACAACCCGCTGGCGGTAACGTCAATGTGTTCGTCATAAGTTAGCAGTCGTTGGAACAAGAAAATTACACATAACTGTTGACTCAACCTCGCTACGCTTAACTAACTCATATCATCAATAATTGTATCGACTATATCTTCAACGCTTAGCTCTTTAGTCAAGATTTTTTCGTTAGAAATCACGAGATAGTCTCTGTCGTTCCACCATTCACGCATTTCTTTTTCGCCAAATTCATGAGCATTTGGTTTGGTAGCGTGCCTGCGCAATGTTTCCTCAAATGGTATATCAAGATAATAGACGTACACTTCATCAAACCTATTTGCCAAGTGGCGAAGCATCGGGCCATACTTCTTTGTAACAAGTATCCCTTCGAGAATCACAATTCTTCCTTGCCTACGGCCGAACTCTACCACCAATTCGATTAGCTCAATCACTGAGCACTTTTCCGGCATATCGCGCTCTCGCAGCATGTCACGTCGCAGCACATCTTGCTGAACAAGCAGGGTGTTGCCACTCAAACCATCACTAATTCTAGCGCGTAGTTCCTTGGCAACGGTCGTTTTTCCGCTACCCGAATTTCCGCGGATGATGAGTGTTGAGGGCATGGCTATATAGTAGCAGAACCCCTATCTCATTGGTCAACTTCAACTATACTTCAGAGTTCTTGTCGATTAGTGCTGCTTGCACGCGGTAAGGTACAATCCTCACGAGGAAATTAGTGAGAATCTTGTTTGTGAATCCATAGGTAATCTCTGACTTTCCGCTCATCATTGCTGCATACGCCGCCTCAGCGACCGCATCGGCGGAGACGCCACGTTCCTTTGTGCCCGCCTTTGCCCGCACAAAGAAGTTCGTCTTTGTCGCACCGGGGTTGAGGTTTGTCACCGTCACGCCGTGAGGTGCCATAGTATGAGCAAGTGCTCGTGAGAAGCTTCTCACAAAAGCCTTTGTCGCATAGTACACCGGTTGTTTCGGGCCGGGTACAAATGCTGCGACTGATGCAACATTCAGGATCTTCCCTCGCTTTTTCTTTATGAAATCATTACCAAAATAGTGCGTCAGTTCCATCAGCGCCTGAATGTTTAGTTGCACCATGTCGGTGTTGTCGGCGATGTCTTCTTTGAAAAAATCACCGACCAGTCCAAAGCCAGCATTGTTGACGAGTATCTCGACACCGTCACTCTTTAGCTCGTCGTAAAGTTTTCGTGCTGCGCCCGGTCTTGATAAATCCGCTTGTTTGACGTCAACGTGCACCTTGTAATCTTTTCGCAGTTCCGTTTGTGCACGCTTGAGCTGCTCAATGTTTCGTGCCGCCAGGACGACATCATGGCCATGTGCTGCAGCGACCCGCGCCAGCGCGTAGCCAATCCCGCCCGACCCCCCAGTAATGAGTATCTTTTGCATAGTCGTATTGTAGCATTTTGGGGAGTATGGCCGATCCGCACCTAGGCCGTCAAGTGGTAACGAAAAGCCTTTTTGCAGCGAACCACAGAGTTTGCCCTGAACAAAGAAGCCAACAATCGAGTATTATAGTGGTATGAATAATTCACTTGACTCCACATTATCCTCATTAACTGCACCCATCCTGATAGTCATTGTTCTTCCCATTATTGTCTCACTAATCTTAGTTATAGCTCTCCTCGTTAAATTCTGGAATGGTATGACCGCGCTTGAAAGAATGTTGCCTCTCATCGACGACATTCACTACTGGATCCGTGCCCGCTACGAAAGTGATAAGCGAAACGGAGTAATTATAGAGGCCGACGCAGACAATGCGGAAAAAAAGATCTAGACAGAACTTGAAAGGATAATCCCTCACTAGATAAAATAAGCTGCATAATTTAAATAACACTCATGCGGAGGGTTCGGCAAAATAAAAACCACCTGTTCGGTGATTCTTATTTTGGCTCCCCTTTACCGAAACGCTACGAACTGAATACTTAGACTATAGCCCGTCTAAATTAAAGGAAGTGCGACAGCTGGTCGATGACTATGAAGCTGACGTATTAGGACTTACCGACAAATCATCTACTATGGAGCGTAGTAGTTTAATTTCGTGAATAAGTTGGTCTGGATATTTTGAGAGATTAACTTCAATCCAAGAGTTAAAGACGTTGTTCGTATTTAATTCTATTCGTTCACCACTAAAGCAATCATCATCAAACCATAGGAAAGGCTTATCAAAATCAATCGCCTCTGTTTTCATCAAACTCCATTTAGTAGGTTTAAGCTTTTCTAAGTATGGCCTAAGGTTTTCATCTGTTGCTCGTTGTACGTACTCGATTGCGTGGTTAGGGCTATTGTCCATACAGTGAGTTGTAAGCCAATAAACTTCGAAGTTATCTGTAGCGTACTTTAAAAACTCACTTGCACCAATTGCTAGGTTTGCTTCGTTAGCGAGTATAACGCCGTCAATATCTAGGTATAGGCTTGGCTTCATATAACTATTGTACACGGTAAACACCCCCCCTACCTCTGAACTACATCGACTTGAGAAAAGTCGTAAACGCACTACCTACCTACATTTTTCTGGACCCTAAAAAATGGTTTTATTTCCATATTTTCCCCAACAATTTTTAGCAAAAGGCCACCCCTGTTAAAAAAATATGTTTTGCCCAACAGCCAACAATATAATTGTTAGCAAATACCTAGGTTTATGGTCCGACGTTTCTAATTCTGTCTATTCGATACAGTATATTGTAGCCACCAGCATTAGCAGGAATACGCAAATAAGTATCGTCGTAGGTAAAGATGAAGAAGGTACGATACTGCTTATCGTCTTTATAGTATATATTTATTGGCTGACCCGATTTATAGCGTTGCTCTAAGTACCGCTGAATGTGCTCCATTTCAACTTCCTGTCGAACAACTTTCCGATGTGGCTTCGGCTTGCTTGCTGGTCGACTCACACTAGGTGCTACACTCTTTTGACGACCGCCGATTTCATTCCTGAAAGCGTGCAGAGTTACCCCCGATACCTTCTCGTAGCATAGATAGCACTCGGGCCTAGATTTGAACGGGAAAAGCCTCGCATCCTTCTCTAGGTGGCATACGCTACAAATCTTTATAGTCCCAGCCCTCACGGAGTCAAGAACACCTAGGAAGGAATTAATTGCCCCTGTCGTGTGGTCTTTTTTTTTACGATGTTGGCCAATAGGCCGTCGAGCTCTTTAATCGGCTCTTTTCCTAGATTGAATTTATTAAGCCTTAAGAATTTGTATCCGTAACCCTCTAGAACTTTTTGACGATAAACATCAGAAGGTTTTAGATAACTTTCAAAGTTTGTTTCATTAACTTCATCACGGTCTAAGAAGTGCCCTGTCCCATTACCAAATTCAAAGCCGTCATACTCGACAATAATCTTTTGCTTACCAAATGTCAGCAAGAAGTCGACTTTGTAGCTTGGGTGGCTATAATTTCTGTCCAGAGACTTTAGATAGTCACCAAGTGGGAATTGCGGTACTAGCTCAACGCTATCTTTGTTCTTTTCATAGAACTCGGTCTGATAGAAGTAATTTTGCACCAATGCCTCCATAGGTGAATTCTTGTCCGTACCGCCCAATTCATAGGTAGTCGTATTGAGCACGTTCTCGTAGTGAAGAAGAGCGGTTTTAACCTCACCCCAATATTCGTTTACGGGCTTGCTTAGTACAAAGTGCATCGTCTCTTTTGCACGGCTAAATCCTACGTTGAGCCTTTGCTCACGAGTGCCAAATTCTTTACCAATTTTCCTTGACTCCTCCATAGACACGGGGAATATAGTCCAGTGCTTGTCTTCCTCTGGGCTTGCTACTAAGCTGTACATAATATAATCCCGCTCTTCACCTTGGCACGTGTCAAAAGTCATAACTTTAAGATGATGTTCGTGGAGCCATTCAGATATTTCGGACTCGTTAAGGAGGTTATTGATATACGTGGCTTGCTCCCTGTGTGGTGTGATAACTCCGAGTGAACCCTCGTAGTCTTTGCTCTTTAGGGACACGAATTGCTCAAGAATAAAGTCAGCTTCGACAGTATTAGTAAGTCTATACTGGCCTTTAACACCACCCGTATCTACTTGCGTAAACTTAAGCACCTCGTTAATAGGTAATGCCCTAGCTTTCATACTTTGCAAACCGCCGTCGTAGAAATACTTGTTCGAATAACCGATTATCTCTGGATAGCCACGAAAATGCTTCTTTAACATCGTCTGGTAGTTTGTAATAAAACGACAGAAATCAAGAATTGACCTCTTAATATTAAAGTTATCTTCTACTCGTGCTTCATATACGGAGCTCAAGCCTTTCGCTTGAGCATCCATAGAAGCCCTCAAAGAGGTAAGAAGATTGCTTTTGTACTTACTGTTGGTTAGTACGCTTGCGTTACCCGCCTTAACGTTACTGAACTGCTTGTCGTCACCTAGAACAAGGATTTTCTTACCCCTTATCAATGCTGGGAGAGCCTGAGCGATGCTTACCTGCGAAGCCTCGTCAATGATAACTAAATCAAACAAGTCTTTTTCGAGAGGGATATAGGTTGCGTAATCACGAATACCAGCGAGAATACACGGGAACGCCTGTTTTAGGTCACCGAACAATGCTTTCGGAAACTTCTGCTTTGACTTGAGCATAGACTTTAATGTTCGAATATCTGCTGAATGACCGTCTACGTAATTAATAATTCTAGTGTCTAAGATGTTGGCCATTTTTGCGGCGTTCAACATATATAAGCTTTCAGATAAGTCCGAGAACGTGTCGGTAGCAACAGCTTCAAACTTTTGAGTGAGGTGTTTATATTTTTTCTTTTCCGAAAGATAATCGTCAAGCGTCGCTACGTCCATATCAACAAATCTTTTATCGACGGCGTCTACATTGTCTATGCCAGATTGTAGATTAAGCCTTTCTGCTGTATCGGGATAATGCTCGACAAACTCTGCTATCGTTAGGCTGTGCTGGACTAGAGTATTATTAAATTCGTTAATATCAGCACTTATTTTATCCAACTTAGCCGTCGCTTTATCGGGATTGGTTAGGCAATCCTCAAGGCTCAACTCTATAACCTCAGCTATTTTCTCATTAAGCTGGAAAGCCTGTCGTAACTTTCGTGCGTCACTAAGGGCGGTAGTGGCGTTTAGTAAATCAGCAACCTGCGATAAACTAAACGAGCTCACGAAATCAAGAGCGTTCGGTGCACCGAATACCTCAAGAACCTTATCTATATTATCGCTTACTGACTCGCTCATTCGCACTTGTTCAAATACAAGCATCCAAGCGTCACTTAAGTCGTGTTGCTTTAATTTACCGCTCAAGAAGCCCAGTAGGTCGACAAATCCTACTAGTTGCGTGATGTTCTTTTCTGGCCCGTCAATATTGAAATATGGTAGTTGTTTCTTTAAGTCTCTGTTTAGCTGTTCAATCTGAGATTTCTTTCCTACAAAGCCTAATAGACCCGACTTGAGAGATTGCAATTTCGTAACAAATTCAGTTAATGCCGAGTTGAGTTCGTCAATGCCTACGTCGTGTTTGAGCGACTGCTCTATTAAGGCGTTAAAGTCATTAACATTTGGAGCGAATGACTTTACCGCTCTCGATACTTCTCTAATTCTATTAAATTCACTCTTCGAAGTTGAGTAGCTCAAAATTGTACTCGAAGCACTCAAGCTCTTTACGCCACTATATTCAACATCGGTGAGATACTTGACACCGTTCTCCGTATTGCTGGCTATTAGCTCTAGCTGAGTCTTTAGCTCTGTCTGAGCCCCCAATTCCATATCTTTGTAACCAGCTACAAATTTAGCTACATCTTTATGTATTAAGCTACGTGATTTAGAATACGAATTCGTCGCTTCAACTAGCTGTGATATGTGTTTAAATTCACCCGAATGACCTTCACGATAAAGTGGGGATAGATATAACACCTTACTGTTCTTGTATCCAATAACTGCCGTGTGAACAGATTCAAGCCAACCCGTTACGTCACCTTCGCCTTCATCAACATCAGCTACCCAATTTATGTCGGCATACTTGAGCTCGGCAAGTAAAGCATTTTGAACATCGGAAAGTTTTATTTTCTCGCCAACACCAATAACAGTGTCTAAAGTCTCTTTAGCACTTTCTATAGCAACCACTTCGGCGTCATCAAATTCTGACTGACGACTACGATAGGCCCTCATATGTTCTCGCACACGCTCAAGCGACTGACCTTCAATAACTTTGGCTAGTCCACTACTTGATTTTCCTAATCGCAAGATTGGGTTTTGGAAATCTTTGTCGTGACGGATTTTACTTAAAGTGCTAGTTATCTTATCTTGAACAACATCTAATGCCTCTTCTTTATCGGAGAGTACTAGCACAGACTGCCCCTCTAATAATGCTTTACATACGATAGCTGTGATTGTATGACTTTTACCCGTTCCTGGTGGACCCTCAAGAATAGCAACCTTACAATCCTCTCTCTGTAGAGCCAGCAACACCTGCTTCTGTTCTTCATTTAGTGCAATCGGACTATCCACCAGCAACTTATCTTGTATAGTCTTTTCTTCCCACTCTCGTGCAACATCCTCAATAAAATTAGCTGGGTTTTCTGTAACAAACGACTCAATAAGTCCAGCAAAAGCTTCTGTAAGTTCACTCTGATTATCAATAATCTCTTCGTAATCGTTGATTAGCGACTCATCGGACTTATCAAACAGAAATAATTGTAGTCTGTTCGATACTCTGGCAACCATATTATTAGCTATCTGCTGGGTGGATTGTTTTAACTCAACTGGTCTTGTAAGCCCAAGTGCATCTCTACAGCTATCAATAATCTTTTGGAGTGCTGGCAGTAACTCTTTTTTATCTTCAAAGTAGATAATACGTTCAAAGTTTCCAGCAACACTTTCGTTTGATTTTGTCAGTTCATTGTTTTGCTGTATGACAAATTCTATAGCTTTGATATTTACGAACACTCTGCTTTCAAAGGTTATTGCAAGTGTTGAGTCTTCTTGTTCTACGGATATCGGGGTATAGAACAAAGGAAATGAATTGTTATCTATGCCTATTTCACCAAAGTAAGCGTATAGCTCAGTCTTGTCCAGCATATCTTTGTTGCGGTTTAGCTGGAGTATCTCAGCATACGCATCTTTAGCACTAAAGTCCCTAAAGAACTCCTTGAGAGCAGATTTGATTGTTTCGACATCAAAGACACTTGATAGTGCGTCGCTAAGACTGTAGGCGTTATTCGCTTCTGCGAAGAACTCCTCTAAAATACTAGCAATCGTATCTTCGGCTAAATCATATATCTTTGCGGTTGCATCCGTCTCTAGTTGGAATAAACCACTCTCAGTACTCCAACCAGCCGCTTCAAGCGACTGCTCTATATCATTTAGCAACTTCGTAACAACCGTACTCGCAAATTTAGCCTTTATAACTTCTATTGCTACCTCAAAGTAGTTGTCGTAATTTTTTTGATTATCTAATCTTAGCTGATTTATCTCCTTAGAAATCTCAGCAACAACAGACTTCACCTCTTCATCCGTTAACTGGTCGATACGTTGCTCAAGTAGAGATACAAGTCTTTCGGAAATCTTCGTTGTGTGTTCCCCAAGCTTTAATTCAATAGTCTCTTTCGGAAATCCGTTAACAAAGTTTTTGTAAAGTTCCCTGTATAGTGACTCGTACTTATCAAGGTATAAACCAGTAGATATACCTTTGTTAACTCTTGTAGTTAAATTACGCTTAGGTTGAGAACGCTTCTTAAAGTCCGTCTCTAAGAAAGCCATAAAGTATTTTGCAACTTCGGTAACAAACTCTTTACTAATTACGTTCTGTTTTATATCCATATTGGTTGTGTTACTGATATAAACTATACAACAGTTACAGCCTAAAATCACTCTGTAACTAGATGTCGGTCCCGTATGAATTTATATTGGGTTATGTCTTATCTATTTTGCTGATTACGTATGTCCGTGTTCGTAAACCCTCGTTTGTTCATACACTCATCAAAACGCTTGTCCATATAGAACAAATCAGTGATACCACCAATATAGAAATAGTTGAGAGTGATTAGTCGACCTATGAACGGCTCGCCTAAGTACATACGGTTTAGTGGGAGCGGTAGCACTAACGCTACCGCCGAAAGTAACTTGTAAGTCTTTCTATCTTTCATAAGGCTTACAGGTCGTTAGTTGTACCAGCTGGACACGTCTGGTTGCTCGTAGGCTCGTTAGTAAGCGTTAAAGCTACACTGTCGCCCGTTTGTGTTAGGTCGCTCACTAGGTAGGCGTCAAAGCCTAGTCTATCCTGACAGCTATTTACATCAGCGGTCTTAAACTGTTCTGTAAACTCTTGATTAGTAGAGGGTACGGCTTCGTTGACATACTTTGCTGTAACAGCATAGCCTTTTGCAGTCAGGTCGCTAAAGACAACGAGACCCTCTTTGTTTGTATAGTCAGCCTTGTTTAGGGCTGGAAGTGTACCCGTAGCCTGTGAAGTATTGTTGCTTGTATCAGTGGTATTGCTAGTTGGGGTTGTAGTCTCGCCACCACCTGTCGCTAGCCCGATAAGTCCAAGTACAACTACGACGATTACCCAGAACCACCACTTTTTTAATAATTGCTTGTTTAGTATATTGTTCGCCACTTTGACACTCCTTACGGTTAAGTTATTTAGCCGTTAGAGTGTCTTAAATAAAAAGGGACACCGCCAACGGTGTCTTAAGTCGTATTGTCCGCAAAAGGCTTTCACCTAGTGTTTCGGGCGATGCCCCTTTCTAAGGTGAAATACCAGACGGAAAAGACCGACGGCTTCCTTTTGCGATTTTTACAACTTAAGACTTTGCTATTATAACAAACTATCCAAGTTGTTAGCTTTTAGTAATCTACTCTAGCGACTAAGGGTAGGCTATTTATTTTCGATGCTTACTACGTAAGTTGTTAATTACAGTAACGAGAGCTTTCACTGCTGACACGAGCTCGTCTTTTGAGTAACTAACCTTTTGACCGATTAAACTAGGGTCTAACCCAAGTGCATCTACATATTTTTGGTCATATGTACCGTTGCGGTGTTGACCTGCGTGACGCTTTTCGAATACGGTTCGCATATCGAGCAAGTTTTGCTCATCAACACCCTCAAGTATGTCAACGCTCGATTTCCTAAAGTGCTTAACCACACTGTCGATATTTTGAAACTTTACACCCTTAGCATCTTCTGCGAAGTACTGACACTCGTTTTGAAACGCCGTAACAACGTCAATATAGGTTCGACGTAACTCTCTATCGCTGTTTAGCTCGTTCTCAATAATTGCGAGGTTCGCATCTAAAATCTTCACATCTTCACGGCCACAGTATGGGCACATAGCTGATATACCAAATATCACATACTCACTTTCGCACGATGAGCAAATCATATCGGTTGGTATCTGTGATTGTTGCGGTGGAAACGTGTATTTCTTACGGATTGGCGAAGATTTGAATGTCATATGTTTCGACCGTAATGCGGTCCGTTTCATCATACTTTGAAAATCCTTTTGAACTCCGTAGAAAATAAGGTTTTTTGCTTCTTCTGTAGCATACTCTATTTGCTCGGGCGTATTGTAGTCAGATAATTCTGAAGCCTCACTACAATACGGGCAATGTAGGTTATCTGGGAATGGGCCAGAACGAACACCAAAGCGGTAACTACACTTAGGGCAAACCCTATGAGTATAGTTGTTTTCATCTTTTGGTATTTCTATCTGATACTCCGATTGCATAACATTCTACTTGTCTTCGTGCTCAAGTAGTTTAAGCACATCAGTTTTTTTATAACGCCTAACTTTACGTACGCCAATGCGGATAGCCTTTAGAGTACCGTTTTTGTCCCAATTCCGAAGCGTGTTTGGGTGAACCTGTAGCAATTCGGCTACTTGTGCAAGTGTTAGATAATCAGGTAGGTCCTTACTCATAACTACCATTATAGTACAATTGATAACAAGAGTATGAAAGATGTTATGAATGATAACCACACTACACAAAGCCCCGAAAATCTTGTTGACTGGCTTAGGCGTGTCGAAATAGTGTATCGGTCGATTGCTCATACAATCGACACGGTACGTGATAACGACATCTCATCAACAAACTATGTGACTAGATTTGATGCTTACTATGCAATGGCTATTGGTATGCTTGATTTTCTCTTTTCGCCCAAAATGTCACCTACTGACGAAATCTTGGAATACAAAGTGAAGTTCGATAAGACAATCAGCAAATACGTGTCTAATGATGAACACTGGAAGCAGACGCAAGGAAAGATAAATGAAGCTTTAATGATGCTACGTAGTGAACAAGCTAGTTTTGACATAAAACCCGAAAAAGAGATTGAGCAGAAGTATCTTAAAGAGCTCGTATCACCTGTTAACAGACTTTTAGACGACTACTCAGCTGTACGGGGGAAAAATGATGACATCGTATATACGCTTACCTACAACGCTATACGTTCAGACTTATTTTTGAATGATACAAAGATTTACCACGCAAAGATGAGCGGTGCTGATAGTGTCTTGAATGATGCGTTCGACCAAGCTGGACCGATAAAAAAGGTCGTGTCGAAGCAAGCTGGTGTCAACACTGGTTCAATAATCAACAATATCAAGATGCCAAAAAACTTACGTAGCTTTATGCTCAACAGCCACAGCAACTACAAGGGCATCACCATAACCTCTGTAGTTACACGGGCTGATATCGCAAGAGAGCACATCGACACATACGAGGTCAATAACTGGCTCAAGTCTTTAGCAGAAAAATAAACTAAAACACTACTTAACACTACAAGGTGCTACAACGGAGCACCTTTTTTCGTGACGTGCGACGATTGCGATATGGAAGCAATTTCAACAGAGCAGACCATTGAATTATCGGCAAGAGAAATCAAAAGACTTGTCGCATATTTGGACGTGCTTATTGAGATGCATCTGGAGTATAAGCGTAATCACAAAGGAAGTAATAATGAACAAAAAAATGAAATTAACGACGAGAATGAAGCTAAAGTTCTACTCGATTTCTAGAAAGTTTCTTGGGCGTTTGATTGGTAGGTTGCAGTACGTCTGGTTGATTGCCGTAAGCGAAGAAAATGACATCTTAGACGGTTGGAAGAAATGATAGTTACTGAGGTAAACATCATTCCCGTGAAGCCAAATGACGGCCTAATAGGTTTTGCGAGCATCGTGACTGACGATAGCTTGTATCTCAACTCAATAGCGATTTACACGAAACTCGACGGCTCATATCGCCTACTTTATCCGACCAAAATAACAGGCGAACGAGCAATCAACATATTTCACCCAATAAACCGTATTGCGAGCCAAATTATCGAAAAAGCCATATTTGAAAAATGTAAAAAAGTATTTGAAAGAAGTAACGATGATAGACACGGCGAAAATCAGCATCGAATTAACGATGCCCTTAAAACGAACTAGAATACCGTTCAGTCAACCTACTTACTACGGTAGGTACAAGGGTCCAATAACGGCCTACCTAAATACGTCTAAAAGCGATAAGCGTTTCGACATATACCGCCCGTCTTTTACTTACTATCAAAATCCAACCGAACTAGGTTTTGCAAAGTACGTATTAAACGTAGAGCTGTCATTACCTAAGATTATTTACGGCAATAACTTTGTTGAGCTGACTGATAATGATTTCGATAGCGTTATTGCAGAGATAAAAAAGTCACTCGATTACATTGGTGTAGATGTAAGCATAGAGCAAATCGAAAACGCCGAAGCCGTCAAAATCGACTTTTCAAAAAACATACTTTTTAAAGACTACACGTCAGCAAGCTCAGTTATAAAAAGCATCGCAACGGCCGATATTAGCAAGGTTTACGACGTAGACTACACAAAATATAAAAACGGTGGTCAAGCTTTTCACATACACACCAATTGCGAGGATATTGTTGTTTATGACAAGATAGCTGACCTAAGACAAGCTAAAAGAAGTGACAAGCGAGCGGTTGAAAATAATAGCCATATACAGATACCGCTACTCGATAAGCTAGCTCAACAAAAAGGCTTATCAGTTGTTCGATTTGAAGTTAGATTAAACGGTAAACGCAAAATTAGAGCATCGCTCGATGATGCTGGAGTGACGGTTGATAATCTACGGCTTAGAACGCTATTTAAGACTGTAGTTGCTCAAAAAGTATTGCTACACGCTTGGAATAAGATACTAAGCTCAATACCAAAGACACCACTTAATGACGATACTCCGTACTCTTTATTTTGCGAGATTATAAAAGACCCCTTTATAACAAGGCAAAAAGCCGAAGCAAAGTTAGGGGCTATATTACTACTTTCGCCAGAAGACACTAGAGCCATACGCAACCTGTATGATGAGCGATTTGGTAAACATACTTGGGGTAGGCTTAAAAGCTTGCGTGACCCACCCGTAAATAGCCAACTAAAAAACTTACTCTACATTGCCGAACGACTACAAGAGATGAAACCGATAACAAGTGACGAGTTTGGTTAATAGTTGTATATTATTGTTATATAATGTTAGTAAATAGTATTTTAAGTAAGTAACACAGGAGTAAATAAAATGAACTCAGTATTAACAGCAAAGCAAGGTACAAAGGCTTTTCTAATAGCCCGTGTATCAGACCCGTCACAACGTGAAGCCCTACCTGCTCAAGAAATACGATTAAGAGAATACGCTAAACAACAGAGCTTAAACGGTGAACTATTCAGCTTTGACGAAACCGCATATAAAGAAGACCGAACTAAGTTTATAGAGATTGTAGATAAAGCGTGTGCGTATCCACTCCCTTTTATTATGGTGTTTGATAAAATTGACCGCCTTACAAGAGATTGCTCATCGGATATAATTCGAAGATTAAAGGACCTCGTAAAAGAGGGCCGAACAGAGCTACATTTTCCCTCTGACGGCTTAGTGTATACAAAAAACTCACCTGCTCACGATAAAACACGGCTTGATATGGGTATGGTGTTTGGTGGCTACTACTCGGCCGCAATTAGCGACAATGTAAAACGAAAGATTGCACATAAACTAACTGAAGCTAAAGAGTGGCCAGGCAAAGCCCCGATAGGATACAAGAATGTAAACATAGAAGACAACGGAAAAGTGATTGGTAAGGATATTGTTGCAGACCCTATGAGGCGTGATGCAGTTGTTAAGATGTTCGACTTGCGAGTGCAAGGCGTGTCGTATCGTGTAATCGCACGTTTGATGCGTGAGGACGGTTTGACGAGCAATATGATTAACCCTAAGCCTATCGGCCAAAGCGTGGTTGAGGGTGTGCTAAAAAATCCGTTTTACTACGGCGTGATGCGATACGACGGCAAGCTCTATCCACACCGATACGAACCGCTTATCGACAAACAAACTTTTGACGAAGCTCAGAAAGTAAGCGAAGACCGTAACGGTGGTGGTTCGAAACCTAAAAGCGATACTAAAAAGACGTTTACTTTTAACGGGATACTCAAGTGTGGCTATTGTGGTTGTAGCGTTTCGTCATACGTTAAAAAAGGCCATACGTATATGCAATGCTCAAAAGCCAAAGGTTTATGCAAGCAACCGCACCTTAAAGAAGCTGATACGATACCGTTGATATTAGCAATCATAGAGAAGATACAGCTCAACGAAAAACTTGTTGAAAAGGTTTTAAACGAACTAAAAACAAAGCACGATGATGAGCAGTTCTACTATCAAACCGTCATACGACAAACGCAATCTGAGTATGAAAAGCTAAAGAAACGATTAGAAGTTGCATACGAAGACCGTATGGACGGGCGTATAACTCCCGACGAGTATGACAAACTAGCAAACAAATATAAAGATGAAATGGAAAATCTTGACCGTAGAATGGTCCAAATAGCTAATAACGATAGAAGCTTCGTTGTAGACGGTTCGTATCTGTTAAAGCTAGCTCAGTATGCACCTCTACTATTCAAAAGTTCGAAGGTAGAGTTAAAAAACAAGCTTTTAAAAATCGTACTTTCGAACCTTAAAATAAACGAAAACCACCTCCAATATAAGAGGTGGCAACCGTTCGATGTCATAGCATCGTGCTATGAAAGTCAAAATTGGCTCCGGCAGCTGGGCTCGAACCAGCGACCTAATCGTTACATTCAACTCATATACTTTCGTACTGAAATGGACTATCTCATCATCCTAATAGGATGCAGGGCGCTAATGGATGATTATTGTTGGGCTCACATCCTAGTCTCTGAACCTCTCGAAGTCTTTTAACCCAACTTCGATTTGGCTGCGGATTACCATGACCTTTCGGTTTTAGGCTTCCCGCAATTCACCCTGTTTTCAACATATGGTTGCCCATATGTGCTGCCAACGACAGCGACCCGCTCTACCACTGAGCTATGCCGGAATAAAAACGCAAGGTGCTTCTGCGCGTCAGAGTGTGCAGATACAAGTGTTATTTTACTCTATACAGCTTTGGGTGTAAACACTCTGACACCAAGTTCAATCTCGCGATGACAATTCGCACACACCAAAATACATTTATCTAATTCCGATTTTATTTTCTCCCACGACCGAGTATAGCCTTTCGTCCCAATGCTGAAATCTTTTGTAGTTGGATCCAGATGATGAAAATCTAAGACACCTGCATGCTGATTATAGCCGCAGCAAACACATTTACCGCCCTTATAGTCTATGGCTTTTAGTTTTAATACCCGTCTACGCTTTGCAACTGCCGCTATTAGGTAGTCACGTCTGTCTGCGTAAGTTCTTTTTTCGCTCATGTTTATATGGTATAGCACCATGGAATAACCGTCAAACTACATGGCGTGGAGAGCATCGAGCTGCCTGGCCAGTTCCGCGATATTCGCCCACGACGAGCCGTCCGTCATAATCGCCAGCACATAGGTACCACTCGGACTATACACGATAGCAGCATCGTGGAGTAAGCCGTTCATAAATCCGACTTTGTCGGCAACCGCGCCATTCACTCCCGAGGGAATCCCGCGCCGATACACATTCGCTTTCATCGCGCCAATCAAGCGTTGTTGATTGATCGTCGAATAGTTTTGGCCAGTGGCAATCATACCCAGCATTAGCGAGAGGTCGTTTGCAGTCGTAAACGGACCGCCGGACTTCATAAAGGTCGAATTGCTGAGACCGACCGCATGAATATCGTTTGTAATCGTCGATAAACCAAGGGTTTTTAGAAACGCCTCTGCACACACGTTGTCGCTGAGACTAATCATCTTGTTGAAACAATCGGCATTGGTGGCCCAATCACGTTTGCCTTCGTCAATCTGCTTGAGCAACGTATAGGCGGCAAAAAGTTTGTAGGTGCTCGCCGTTACAAATTGCTTGTTGCCATTGTAATCAGCCCGCCGACCCTTGCCTCCCAGTTCGATCATCGAGATACCGTAGACACCTGAGTGATCGTGAGCATAATTTGCCATCAAGGCCGACATGCCGGTGTCACTCGGACTATAGGTGCGTGTGTATTGCTCGCTAGGCGGAATGGCTTTCACCTGAGCGGTTGCCTGCTGCCCATTACCTGAAACGACGCCCTGGATAGTAGCAATCGTGGCTGGGGTGTCAAGCGCTTGGCCGCTGGCGCCATTGACACGCGATATCTCGGTGAAATCTCTTGTGGTAATACGCGAGACACCAGCTTGGACTGCAACTTTTGACGCCACGTTTTTTTGTAACCAATCTCCCGC
>WBZP01000274.1_pt1 | contig 71295 bp, 56 predicted proteins | sample 5204301 | NCBI WGS metagenome assembly WBZP01 (sample SAMN12412401, study PRJNA552823) | activated sludge metagenome | isolation source: activated sludge from nitrification reactor of wastewater treatment plant... | place: USA: Pennsylvania | collected 2017 | reverse complement strand
TGCCACTTTGCCAGAACAGACGCCATGTCGACCATCACCAACCTCCCGCAGCACCAGCATCGCCTGTCGGACTTCCGTCCGCCATTCTATGCCACTACTGCGGGTTTCATTGTGGTATCACTTTAGGCGCCGAAGCGCGTGAGGCGGCCGGCGTGCGCCATGGCCTGCGGAATGATCGTGGTGGCATGGAAGACGCCCATGTGCCCCTTCGAGCACTCGCGCTCGCCGAAGCTCTGCGTCGCGTCGGGCATGGCCAGCCGGCTCCAGAGCAGCGTGGGCACGGGGTGCCAGCTGTGGCTGCGCATGAGGGCGGGGGTGCTGTGGTCGCCCGTCACCACCAGCGCGCCGGGATTCAGCGCCATGATGCGCGGGATAATGGCGTCGACCTCTTCGATCTCGTGCACCTTGGCGTCGAAGTTGCCATCCTCGCCATAACTGTCGGTCTTCTTGATGTGGATAAAGAAGAAGTCGTAATCGTTCCACACCCGCTCGAGCGCGTCGATCTCGTGCGCGGGGCGGTCGCCGGGAAAGTCGATGATGTCCATGCCCACCAGGCGTGCGACGCCCTTGTACATGGGGTAGACGGCCAGCGCCGCCGCCTTCATGCCGTAGATGTCGGAGAAGCGTGGCAGGCCGGGGTCGCGGGCGATACCGCGCAGGTTCAGACTGTTGGCCTTGGGTTCGTCGGCCAGGGCGGTGCGCGCCGTCTGCACCCAGGTGTTGATCATGGTGGCTGTGCGGGCGCCTTCGGTGGTGCCGCTCTCGTCGCGCACCAGCAGCGGGGTCAGGCCGGTAATCAGCGGGTCGGTTTCGGTGAGCTGACCGCCCAGCCCCTCGCCGCGCAGCACAAGCACAAAGCGGTGCTCCTTGACGGGGTGCACAAAGACCTGCGCATCGGGGAAGAGCGCGCCGGTGGCCGCCTGCAGCTTGGCCGAAAGACGAATGCATTCGTCGGTGCCGATGCGGCCGGCGCGACGGTCGATGATCTCGCCCAGGGGGCCGGCGGTGGCGAAGTTGCCGCGTGCGGCGATGTCGTCGGGCGTCAACTCAAAGCCGATGCCCAGCGCCTCGAGCACGCCGCGCCCGATCGGATAGGCCACTGGGTCGTAGGAGAAGAGCGAGACGTGGGCGGGGCCGCTGCCCGGCTCGATGCCCGGGCGAATGGGGGTGCTCAGGCCGCAGGTGCCCTCCAGCGCCAGCTTGTCGAGGTTAGGGGTGTGCGCGGTCTCCAGTTCGGTCTTGCCGTCGGGCTGCAGGGGCAGGCCGCCCAGCCCGTCCATCACTAGCAGGACGATCTTGCCGCCGGCGCGGTTGTATTCACGCATCAGGCTATGTTCGGTAAAGATATGCATCGATTGGCTCCAGTAGCTTTGTGCAGAAATGGTCGCGATAGTGCGCACGGCGCTGCGTGCGTCGCGGCGATCGCTGGTGGTTTTGGGTGGTGAGCGGCGCGCATTGACGCGTCGCCGGAAAAAAGCAAGAGTCGGGCGAGGCTGGCCCGCCCGACTCTTCAGACTCTCGCAGGAACCCGAATTCGGGCTAAATCACCCAGCCAGACTCTGTTCCGTCTTCGGGTCAAAGATGTGCGCATTGCCCATGTTGACGGAGAGCTCGACATCCTGGCCCATGACTGCGCGCACGCGCGGGTCCACACGGGCGATGAACTGCTTGTTGTCGCGCGTCTGCAGGTAGAGGTAGATCTCGTTGCCCATCATTTCGATGACATCGGTCTTGGCCGACAGGTCCGACTGCATGATGCCAGGCGGAATAAACTGCTTGCTATGGATGTCCTCGGGGCGCACGCCGAAGATGACCTCGCGGCCCTTGAACTGGCGCCACTCCTTGGCTTTCTCTTCGGGCACGGGCAGGCGGAAGCCGCCCGAGTTGATCTCCAGCCGGCCGTCAGCCTCGGTGAGGGTGGCGTCGAAGAAGTTCATGCTCGGGCTGCCGATGAAGCCGGCGACGAAGACATTGTTCGGGTGGTCGTACAGGTTCTGCGGCGAATCGATCTGCTGCAGGAGGCCATCCTTCATGACGGCGATGCGCGAGGCCATGGTCATGGCTTCGACCTGGTCGTGCGTGACGTAGATGAAGGTGGTCTGCAGGCGCTGGTGAAGGCGGGTAATCTGGGCGCGCGTCTGCACGCGCAGCTTGGCGTCCAGGTTCGAAAGCGGCTCGTCGAAGAGGAAGACGGCCGGCTCGCGCACGATGGCGCGACCCACGGCGACACGCTGGCGCTGGCCGCCAGAGAGCTGCTTCGGCTTGCGGTCGAGCAGGTGGCCGATGTCCAGAATGTCGGCGGCTTCCTTCACGCGCCGCTCGATTTCGGCCTTCGGCGTCTTGCGCAGCTTGAGGCCAAATGCCATGTTGTCGTACACGCTCATGTGAGGGTAGAGCGCGTAGCTTTGGAACACCATCGCGATGTCGCGGTCCTTGGGCGGCACGTCGTTGACGACGCGGTCGCCGATCAGGATGCGGCCATCGGAAATCTCCTCCAGGCCGGCGAGCAGGCGCAGACTTGTCGTCTTGCCGCAGCCGGAGGGACCTACGAAGACAAGGAATTCCTTGTCTGCAATCTGGATGTTGAGGTCGTTGACGGCCACAACATCACCCCAACGCTTGAACACATGCTCATAGGTGACAGACGCCATGGGGTCATTCTCCTGTGGTGCATTGAAGTGAAGAGAGGTACAGCCGGATTGAATAGCAAACCCCAAAACGGGGATTGCGCCTACAGTATAGCATGCGGCGCAGGTGCAGGCAACAACCTCGCAAGCGGTCTGTCTGGGCAGCTTTGCCGTCCAATGGCGGCTTTGTGCGCCGCCCTGTATAATGAGCGAACCCGTTCCCCATGCCGCTCCAGCGCCACCCTTTGCGGCGCCGGAGCGGCGCAGCGCTCACCCCTTTTCCACCCGATTCATTCCCGCAACCACGGGCCAATAAATCACCGCACAAGGAGAACCGCCATGACGATGCGCGCCGACTTCATCTGGATGAATGGCAAGGTCATCCCGTGGGAAGAAGCCAACGTCCATGTCTTCACCCATGCCCTGCACTACGGCAGCAGCGTCTTCGAGGGCATCCGCGCCTATGAGCTGCCCGAAGGCCCGGCAATCTTCCGCGGGCGCGAGCATTACGAACGGCTGCTCTTCAGCTGCAAGGTGGCCCACATCCCCTCGCCCTACACGGTGGACGAGTACATGGAGGCCACGCTCGCCGTGCTGCGCGCAAACGGCCAGCGCAGCGCCTACATCCGCCCGCTCGTCTTCCGCGGCTACAACACGCTGGGCGTGGATGGGCGCGGCTGCCCGGTAGAGGTAATCGTCGCCTCGGTGCCGTGGGGCTCCTACCTGGGCAAGGAGGCGCTGGAGAAGGGCGTCGACGTGCAGGTGAGCAGTTGGCGACGCATGGCGCCCAGCACCACCAACGCCCTGGCCAAGATCGGCGGCCAGTATGTGAACAGCCAGAACGTGGTGATGGAGGCGAAGGACAACGGCTTCAGCGAGGGCATCGCGCTCGACATCTACGGCTACGTCAGCGAGGGCAGCGGCGAGAACCTCTTCGTGATCTACAAGAACGAGATCTACACGCCGCCGCTGGGCAGCAGCATCCTGGGCGGCATTACACGCGCCAGCGCCGTGCAGATCGCGCACGACCTCGGCCTCACCGTCAAGGAGCAGGCGATCCCGCGCGAGATGCTCTACCTGGCCGACGAGATCTTCTTCACCGGCACCGCCGCCGAGATCACCCCCGTGCGTTCGGTGGACCGCATGCCCGTCGGCGCCGGCGCCCGCGGCCCGGTAACGCAGGCGATCCAGCAGCAGTTCTTCGGCATCGTCGAAGGAGAGCTGGAAGACCGCTACGGCTGGCTGACGAAGGTGAAGCTGGGGTAACAGAGATCGAGAAGCGAGAAGCGAGAAGGCCGGTTGCGACGCCGGCGCGCGGTTTGCAGCCTCTTGCATGCACAGTGAGGTATACGCCTGGCCAGTCATCCGATTGGCCAGGCGTGTTTTGTTTGGGACTCTTCTGAGGCAGGCAGTGCGCGCTCCGCAACAATGGGCAGCGGCAATCGTCATGCAGAAGCGGCAGATCTCTGCTAAGATGACGCAGTACGTCATAACCGGCTTCCCCGGCCCACGTTTTACGTCGCATGCAGGCTACCACCTGGCGAACGGCAGCCGGCAGCACGCAAGATTCTTGGCCGGGCCACCCCCCATCGGTCAGGAGTAGATGATGTGCCTCAATCGACGCGAGTTCCTCAAAGCGTGCGCCGTCTCCACCTCGGCGCTCGGCTTGACGGCGTACGCTTCTGTGCCGGCGCTGGCCGCCGCGCAGGGTCGCCTCGGCGCCAAGCCGCAAACGCGCCCCTTCCTTCCCCACGCCCAAACGCTTGTTGTGCCCAAACCGGCCACGCCTGTTACGGCCTCGGCCAATGCCGCATTGCTCGAGCGGCTGCCCTTTGCCGACCGCGCCGACTATGACGACGCCGCGCGCGGCCTGATCGCCGAGCTGCCCAACAAGGGGCTCGTGCCCTACGTCGAAGGGCGCCCCGCCTGGAATCTGGCCCCCTACGACTTCCTGGCCGAAGAGCAGGCGCCGCCCGAAGTCAACCCCAGCCTCTGGCGCCAGGCGCAGCTCAACATGTACAACGGCCTCTTCCAGGTGGCCGACGGCATGTTCCAGGTGCGCGGCGCCGATATGTCCAACCTCACCATCATCGAGGGCAAGAAGGGCATCATCCTCATCGACCCGCTGGTGTCGGTGGAGGCGGCGCGCGCTGCGCTGGACCTTTACCAGCGCGAGCGGGGCCCGCGCAAGCCGGTCGCCGTCATCTATACCCACAGCCACACCGACCACTACGGCGGCGTGCGCGGCGTGGTGGACGAGGCCGATGTGCTCGCCGGTGACGTGCAGATTCTTGCGCCCGATGGCTTCATGCATTCGGTGATTACCGAAAACGTCTTCGCCGGCACAGCGATGACGCGGCGCTCGGGCTACTCCTACGGCCACTTCCTGCCGCGCAGCATCTACGGCCAGGTGGATGCCGGGCTGGGCAAGGCCTCCTCCGTTGGCACCGTCTCACTGATCGCCCCCACCGATCTCATCGTCAAGACCGGCGAGCGGCGCACGATTGACGGCGTCGAGATCATCTTTCAGCTCGCGGCCGAAAGCGAGGCGCCCGCCGAAATGATGATGTTCTTCCCTGATTTCGGCGTGCTCAACGCCGCCGAGCTGGCCTGCTCGCTGCTGCACAACATCTATACCCCGCGCGGCGCCGAGGTGCGCGATGCCAGCCGCTGGTCGTCCTACCTGGACGAAGCGATTGAGCTCTTTGGCGCCGATATCGAGGTTCTGATTGCGCAGCACAGTTGGCCTACGTGGGGCAACGCCGAGGCGCTGGCCTTCTTGCGCCAGCAGCGCGACCTCTACAAATACCTGCACGACCAGACCCTGAACCTTGCCAACAAGGGGCTGACCATGCATGAGATCGCCGAGGAGCTTGCGCGCAAGCGCGGCCTGCCCGCCGCACTGGACCAGGAGTGGCACAACCACGGCTATTACGGCACCGTGAGCCACAACGTTAAGGCGATCTACCAGAAATACCTTGGCTGGTACGACTGCAACCCCGCGCACCTGGAACAGCTGCCGCCCGAAGCAGCAGGCAAGCGCTACGTCGAGTTTATGGGCGGCGCCGCCACCGTGATCGAAAAGGCGCAGGCCGCCTTCGACGAAGCCACCAGCGCCGACGACTATCGCTGGGTTGCCGAGGTGATGAGCCACGTGGTCTTCGCTGACCCCACCAACCTGGAGGCGCGCGCCCTTGGCGCCGATGCGCTCGAGCAGCTCGGCTACCAGGCAGAATCGGCGATCTGGCGCAACCATTACCTGATGGGCGCCTTCGAGCTGCGCAACGGCACGCTGGTGCTCGGCGGCGCCGGCACGGCCAATGCCGACACCATCCGCGCCATGCCAATCGGCTCGTTCTTCGATTTTCTCGGGATTCGCCTCAACGGCCCCAAGGCGGACGGCAAGCAGATCGTCATCAACTGGACCTTTACCGACATTGGCGAATCCTACACGCTGAACCTGGAGAACTCGGCCCTCACCTATCGGTTCAACCGCTTGGCCGATGCACCGGACGCCGCGCTCACCTTGACCAAAGCTGCGCTCGATGCGGTGAACATGGCGGCAGACCCCACCCAGGCGCTCGCCGACGCGATCGAGAGCGGCGAGATCGAAGTCACCGGCGACCCGCGCAAGGTGGCCGAGCTCTTTGGCCTGCTCGATACCTTCAGTACGGGCTTCAACATCATCGAACCGTAACGGCTGCCCGCCGCCCGGCGCAATATACCTACCCCTTGTACGCAGCGAGGCCCCGGTTGACCGAGGCCTCGCTGCGCGCTCCATGCTCGTGCGCCCGTCCCCGCCTTGACACAGTGTGCTATACTCCTTCCACCATGAAGAGCGTCGCGCAGCACACCGTCTTTATGCCCATCTCTCCTGCCGCTGGGCGCGCGGTCGGCGGTCTGCTCGCGCTTCCATAGCCCGCGTCGTCGCTTCGGCGCGGGCTGTTCCCCAACGTGAAATGCACCGGCCTTGCCCCCCTGCGGGCGCGCCGTGCTGCGTTTCACGTTTTCGTTTGCCCGCCGCCCGGCGCTCCCGCGCGGCCTGCCCATCCACCTTCAGGGCGCAGCGCAGTTGCCGCTCCCCTGTCACCCGCCATCACCGCTCAGAAGCAGACGAGGAGCGCACCATGTCTCGCTATACACCGGCAGAGATTGAACCCAAGTGGCAGCAAGCGTGGGTCGACCAGGGCATCTACGTCGCCAAGGACGACCCCGCGCGCCCCAAGTGGTACGCGCTGACGATGCTGCCCTATCCCAGCGGCGACCTACACACGGGCCACTGGTACGCCTATACGCCCAGCGACGCCGCCGCGCGCTTCAAGCGCATGAACGGCTTCAACGTCTTCTTTCCCATCGGCTTCGACGCCTTCGGCCTGCCCGCCGAAAACGCCGCCATCAAGCATGGCGTCCATCCCAAGCCGTGGACCTACGCCAACATCGAGCGCATGATCGCCCAACTGAAGCTGATGGGCGCCATGTGGGCGTGGGAGCACATGGCGATCAGCTGCGACCCCGACTACTACAAGTGGAGCCAGTGGTTCTTCCTGAAGTTCTACGAGCAGGACATTGCCTACCGCGAGTATGCGCCGGTTGATTTCTGCCCTACCTGCAACACCACGCTGGCGCGCGAGCAGGTGTGGGGCGAAGACCGCCACTGCGAGCGCTGCGGCACGCCCGTGATCAAGAAGAACCTGGAGCAGTGGAAGTTCCGCATTACCCGCTACGCCGACGAGCTGATCGACAAGCTGGACGAGATCGACTGGCCCGAGCGGGTGAAGACGATGCAGACGAACTGGATCGGCCGCAGCAAGGGCGCCGAGGTGACCTTCGCAACCGAGGCCGGCGACCCGCTGCCCATCTTCACCACCCGCCCCGATACGCTGTGGGGCGCAACCTTTATGGTGCTGGCGCCCGAGCACCCGCTGGTGGCGCGCGTCACCACGCCCGGCCAGGCAAGCGCCGTGCGCGCCTATCAGGAGCAGGCGGCGCGCATGGACGAGATCGCACGCGCCGCCACCGACAAGGAGAAGACGGGCGTCTTCACCGGCGGCTTCGCCATCAACCCCGTCAACGACGAGCGCATCCCGATCTGGATCGCCGACTACGTGATGATGGGCTACGGCACGGGCGCGATCATGGCCGTGCCGGCGCACGACCCGCGCGACTTCGACTTTGCCCGCAAGTTTGGGCTGGAGATTCGTCGCGTGATCAGCGGCCCCAACGACGCCGTCGGCCCGCTGGAAGAGGCGTGGCAGTCGAAGAACGAGGGCTACATGGTCAATTCGGGATACTTCAACGGCACACCGGTGACCGAAGGGGTGGAGCGCGTGGTGGCCTGGCTGGAGGCGACCGGAAAGGGCGTGGGCGCCACCAACTACCGCCTGCGCGACTGGCTGATCAGCCGCCAGCGCATGTGGGGCGCGCCCATCCCCATGATCTACTGCCCCAGCTGCGGCGTCGTGCCCGTGCCCTACGAAGAGCTGCCCGTGCTGCTGCCCGACGACGCCGAGTTCCGCCCCACCGGCGAGAGCCCGCTGAAGTACCACGCCGGCTTCCGCTACGTCAAGTGCCCGCGCTGCGGCGGCGACGCCGAACGCGAGACCGACACGCTGGACACCTTCATGTGCTCCTCGTGGTACCACTACGCCTATCTGTCGCCCAATCACCTGGCCGGCCGCCCCATCACCGCCGACGACCTGCCGTGGGACGAAAAGGCCGGCGAGCGCTGGCTGCCCGTCGACCAGTACACCGGCGGCATCGAGCACGCCACCATGCACCTGCTCTACACCCGCTTCTTCACCAAGGCGCTGCGCGACCTGGAGCTGGTGGACTTCGACGAGCCGATGCTGCGCCTCTTCAACCAAGGCATGGTGCTGGGCCCGGACGGCGAAAAGATGTCCAAGAGCCGGGGCAACGTGGTCAACCCGGACGACATGGTGCGCCGCTACGGCGCCGACACAGTGCGCGGCTACCTGATGTTCATCGGCCCGTGGGACCAGGGCGGGCCGTGGGACCCCAAGTCGATCGAGGGCATCTCCCGCTTCCTGCAGCGCGTTTGGGCGGTCGTCACCGACGCCGGCGAGAGCGCAGGCTCCGATGGCGCGGCAGGCAACGGGGCGGAGGGGAACGGCGCCGACGCGGGCGCCACACGCGCGCTGGAGCGCAAGCTGCACCAGGCGATCCTGAAGGCGAGCGAGGAGTACGCCGCCTTCCGCTTCAACACCGCGATCGCGACGCTGATGGAGCTGAACAACGCGCTGATGAAGGCCAAGGAGACGGCGCTGACCGGTTCGCCCATCTGGGAGCAGGCGGTGGATGCGCTGCTGCTGATGATGGCGCCGATCTTCCCCCACATCAGCGAGGAGCTGTGGCAGCAGCGCGGCCACAGCGAGAGCGTGCACCTGCAGGCGTGGCCGCAGGGCAATGCTTCGCTGGCCGCCGACGAATCGGTGGAGATCGTGGTGCAGGTCAACGGCAAGATTCGCGACCGGCTGACGGTCGCGCCGGGCACCGCCGGCGACGAGTTGGAGCGCAGCGCGCTGGCGCTGGAGAGCATCCGCCGCCACCTGGACGGCAAGCCGCCGCGCAAGGTGATCGTGGTGCCCAACCGCCTGGTCAACGTAGTGGCGTAAAGCCAAAGGCAACAGCCGAAAAAGTACACGGAAACGACGGAAACAACAGGAAAGGCAACGGCGGGCAGGCGCTTGTTGCTTTTCCTGTTGTTTCCGTCGTTTCCGTGTACTTTTTCGGCTGTCTCTTTTGCGCTTGCGCCGGGCGCCCCTTTTTTGTACAATTCATGTAGAACATTTGTTCGTTTTCGGGGGCCGCCAAACTTCGGCTTCTCGAGCAGATGTGCTATACTGGGGGCAGCTTCAGCCCCGTCGCGCGAGCGCTGCGGGGCCCTTTTTGGGCGCTCAAACGCCCTTACCGCAGCGGGCAGGATTCACTCCTTGGGCATCATCGACAGCCTTTCGGCCGGATATCGCTTTGCGCTGCGCAGGCTCGATCTGCTTCTGATCCCTGTGCTGCTCGATCTGCTGCTCTGGCTGACGCCGCGCTGGGGCGTGGCGCCGATCATCGAACGCTTCACCGCCTTCTACGAGCAGGCGGCGCAGGTGGCCCTTGCCGATTCCGACATGGCCGGCATGGCCGACCTGGCAGCGGGCAACTCGCTCGTGCTCGAGAGCATGAAGAACTCCTTCAATCTGCTCACCGGGCTCGTCAGCGGTTCGCTGCTGCATGTGCCCAGCCTGGCGCTGACGGCAGCGCTGCCTGCACCCGCCACCGCCTGGCAGCTCGACAGCACCGGCGCCGCACTTGGGCTCTGGGTTCTGCTCAGCCTGGTGGGGCTGCTGGTGGGCGTGCTCTATCTGGAGCTGGCGGCGCGAGCGCTGCCGCTGGGCGCCGGTGCAAAGCCGGCCGGATGGGGCGCGCTGCTGCGGGCCGTTGGCCGCCACTGGCTGCGGGTGCTGGCCTTTGTGCTGCTGGTGACTGCCGCGCTGGGCGTTGTGTTGCTGCCCGCCTCGGTGGTGCTGGGGCTGATCATGCTGGTGGCGCCCGTGCTGGGCACCATGGTTTGGGGGTTGATGCTGGGCCTGCTGCTGATGGCCTTCTTCTTCCTCTACTTTGTAACGGCCGCGATTGTGCTGGATGACTTGAGCGTGATGGCTGCGATCCGCGCAAGCGCCGGGTTGGTGCGCAGCCGGCTGTGGCAGGCGCTGGGCTTTGTGGTGCTGGTCAACGTGATTGGCGCCGGCATTCCGCTGGTGCTGGCCCGATTGGCAGCGCTGCAGCCCGTGGGCACGCTGGCGGCAATTCTCTTCAACGCATTTGTGGGCACAGGGCTGGCGGTGGGGCTGCTCGTCTACTACCGTTCGCACCTGCTGCGCGAGACAAAGGCCCTGGCGGTCGAGCCAAGCTAGGCTCTGCGCAGGCGCTGTTCCGGGTGCAGTGGGCGCCCGTCGCTTTTCTGGGAATTTGCGGAGGCACGTGTGGCAATCGACAAGAGCAAGGCAGTCAATTACGGGGCAGACCAGATTCAGGTGCTCGAGGGGCTGGAGGCCGTGCGCCGCCGCCCCGGCATGTATATCGGCGGCACCGACGCCAAGGCTCTCCATCACATGGTCTTCGAAGTGGTGGACAACTCCATCGACGAAGCCATGCAGGGGCGTTGCGACCGCATCCGGGTGACCATCCACAAGGACGAGAGCATCACCGTCGAGGACAACGGCGCCGGCATCCCGGTCGAGATTCAGAAGCAGACGGGTATGCCCGCAGTGACCGTGGTGATGACCAAGCTGCACGCCGGCGGCAAGTTCGGCGGCGGCGGCTACAAGGTCTCGGGTGGTCTGCATGGCGTGGGCGTCAGCGCCGTCAACGCGCTCAGCACCTGGATGGAGACGCGCGTCAAGCGCAACGGCAAGGTCTACCGCCAGCGCTTCGAGCGCGGCGTCCCCGTGACAGAGGTCGAGGTGGTGGGCAGCTGCGACCCCAACGACACCGGTACGATGCAGACCTTCATGCGCGACGACACCATCTTCCAGGTGCTCGAGTACAGCTTCGAGACGCTGGCGACCCGCTTCCGCGAGATGGCCTTCCTGACCCGCGCCATCGACATGACGCTGATCGACGAGCGCCCCGAAATTGCGCACGAATCGAACTTCCACTTCGAAGGCGGCGTCAAGTCCTTTGTGCGCTACCTGAACCGCAACCGCGCCACGCTCCACGCCCCCGTCTACATCGACATGGAGGTGGAGACGACGCAGGTAGAGGCGGCGCTGCAGTACAGCGACGGCTTCAGCGAGTCGGTCTTCGCCTTTGCCAATACCATCAACACACCCGACGGCGGCACCCACCTCACCGGCCTGCGCACGGCGGTGACGCGCATGATCAACGACTGGGCGCGCAAGCAGGGGCTCTTCAAAGAGAGTGACGCCAACTTCACCGGCGAAGACACGCGCCAGGGCATGACGGCAATCGTCAGCGTCAAGGTGCTCGAGCCGCAGTTTGAGGGGCAGAACAAGCTCAAGCTGCTCAACAACGAGGTGCGTTACCACGTAGAGACGGCGATTGCCGAGGCCATGGGGCGCTGGATGGAGGAGAACCCGCGCGACGCACGCGCGATCTTCGAAAAGTGCCGCACCGCCTTCCGTGCCCGCGAAGCGGCGCGCCAGGCGCGCGACCTCGTCATCCGCAAGAGCGCGCTGGAGAGCCTGACCCTGCCCGGCAAGCTGGCCGACTGCTCGAGCCGCGACCCCAAGGAGTGCGAGCTCTACATCGTCGAGGGCGACAGCGCAGGCGGCACCGCCAAGCAGGGCCGCGACCGCAAGTTCCAGGCCATCCTGCCCCTGCGCGGCAAGATTCTCAACATCGAGAAGACGAGCCTCGACAAGGCGCTGGGTAACAAGGAGATTCAGGCGCTGATCACCGCCTTGGGCACCAACATCGGCGAGAACTTCGACCTCTCGGGGCTGCGCTACCACCGCATTGTGCTGATGACCGACGCCGACGTGGACGGCGCGCATATTCGCACGCTGCTGCTCACCTTCTTCTTCCGCTACATGCCGTCGCTCGTCAGCGAGGGGCACCTCTACATCGCCCAGCCGCCGCTCTACCGCGTGGCCACCACGCGCCAGGAGAACGGCAAGAACAAGCGCAACGTGGACTACGTCTTCGACGACAAGGCGCTGGAGGGGCTGAAGAAGGAGCTGGGCGAGGAGAACGTCAAGATCGAGCAGCGCTACAAGGGTCTGGGCGAGATGAACGATCAGCAGCTCTGGGAGACGACGATGAACCCCGAGAACCGCACGGTTCTGCAGGTGGGCATCGACGACGCCGCCGAAGCCGACAGCACCTTCGACATGCTGATGGGCAGCAACGTGCCCCCCCGCCGCCGCTTCATCCAGACCCACGCCAACCAGGCGCGGCTGGATATATAGACCGATCGAGGATCGAGGAGGCGGCTCCGGCCGCATTCTTGAGGAGTTCGGAGACAGAAACAGAAAGGGCGCACCGTGCGGGTGCGCCCCCTCTGTTTTGCGCGAAAGCGGGACGGCGCGCTACGGCTGCGTGAGCAGGTGGTCGACGGCGGCGCTGAGCTCGTTGAGGGTGGAGGCGACGACGACGCTGGTGCAGATCGGCGCGTACTTGAGCATGTCGCTGTCGCCGCTGCCCCACATCATCGGCGGCTCGGGGTTGATCCAGAGCGTGCGGCGCGAGCGGCGCGCCAGCTGCTGAAAGATCTCCAGGCGCGGGTTGTTGTGGTTGTTGCGCCCGTCGCCCACCACAATCAGCGTCGTGCGGCTGTCCACCGTGTCCAGGTAATCGTGCGCGAAGTTCTCGAGCGCCGTGCCCAGGTCGGTGCTGTAGTAGCCGGGCGGCATGCGCACCAGCACCTGCTGGATCGCCTCGTTGGCCTCGCGCCCCTCAAAGTCGGGGGTGATGTACTCGAGGTGGTCGATAAAGGCGAAGGCGTGGCTCTTCGTCACCAGGTCCTGCAGGGCATGCACCAGGCTCAGCATCAGCTCGGAGCAATGGCGCATCGAAGTGCTGATGTCGCAGATCACCACCAGCTTGGGCTTCAGGCGGTGGTCGCGGTGGCGAATCTCGAAGGGCACGCCGCCGTGGCGCAGGCTGCGGCGGATGGTGCCCTTGGCGTCGAGCTGGCCGCTCTTGGCGCGCTTCTGGCGCAGGGCAATGCGGCTGCGCAGGCGGTTGGCCAGCCGCCGCACTTCGCGCCGCAGCTTGTCCATCTCGCGGTCGCTCAGGGCGGCAAAGGGGCGGTCCATCAGGTCGTCGGCGGCGCCGTCGGGGCGCTCCTCGCTCATGTTCTCGGCGATCTTCTGGCCGGCAAAGCGGTTCAGCTGCTGCTGCAGCGCCTGCTGGTTGCCCTTGAGCAGCTCGCGCATCTGCTCCATGCGCTCCTTGCTCATCCCCATCTGCTGCAGCAGCTGCATCATCTCCTTCAGCGCCTTCTGGACATCTTCGTACTTGAGCGCGCGCAACATGCGCTGCGTCATCCAGTCCTTGTAGCGCATGTCATCCATGCGGTTGAGCCCCACCATCTGCCCCAGCCGCTCCATCTCCTCCTGCGAAAGCTGTTCGCCGCGCAGCAGCCGCTCCATCATCTTGCGCAGCTGCTCGCTGTACTGGCGCATGGCCTGGGCCAGCATCTGCGCCTCTTCGGGCGACATCTCCTGCGTCAGGTCCAGCATCGGCGCATCGGCGGCGCTGTCGAAGAAGAGCGGGAAGAGCTCGTCGAAGACGGCGAGCGTCGAGGCATCCTTGACCAGCGTCGCGCGCAGCCCCAGGCGGAAGTGCTCGCGTTCCTGCACGCCCATCAGGTCGACGGCGTGGAAGGCATCTGCGCTCTCGGCCAGACTAATGCGCACGCCCCCGGCCCTGAGCGCCGTAATGAACCGCACCATCCGTTCTTCCATCTTCCCCTCCGTCCCTCAAACCGCGCCCACGCCCCACGCCCGCCGCCCACTCCCTCCATCCCCGATCCTCGATCCCGAGAGGCCCGTGCCGCACCTCTGCCACCGGCCTCTCGATTCTCGATTCTCGATTCTCGATCTCAGTTCCTCCACCGCATGCTTGACTCATCCCCCCCAACATCCACGCCGCGATCCGAAATGCGCATGCGGCGCTTCACCTTCTGCAGGTCGCTCTCGTGCTTGAGCAGCACGCTGAGCGTCGTCTCGAGCGTGGCGGCGTCGAGGTTGCTGGCGTTGAGCGCGACCAGCGAGTTCGCCCAGTCGAGCGTCTCGCTGATACTGGGCGACTTGCGCAGGTCCAGGTCGCGCAGCCGCTGCACCAGCTCCACCGCCTGGCGCGCCAGCTTGGCGTTGAGCTGCGGCACCTTCAGCCGCACCACGGCCAACTCCTGCTCGACGTTGGGGTAGCCAATGAAGAGGTAGAGGCAGCGCCGCTTGAGCGCCTCGCTCAGCTCGCGCGTGTTGTTGCTGGTGAGCAGCACAATCGGGCGATGCACGGCGCGCAGCGTGCCCAGTTCGGGCACAGTCACCTGGAAATCGCTCAGCACCTCGAGCAGGAAGGCCTCAAACTCGGCGTCGGCGCGGTCGATCTCGTCGATCAGCAGCACCACCGGCTGCTCGCTCAGGATCGCGCGCAGCAGCGGCCGCTGCAGTAGAAAGCGCTGCGAGAAGAAGACATCCTCCTCGCCGGCCAGCTTGTCGGCCGCCTCGACCAGGCTGGCGGCGCCGGCCAGCGTCTCTTGCAGCTTGTCGCGCAGCAGCTGCGTATAGAGCATCTGCTTGGCGTACTCCCACTCGTAGAGCGCCTTGGTCTCGTCCAGCCCCTCGTAGCACTGCAGGCGGATCAGTTCGCGGTTGGTGGCGCAGGCGATGGCTTTTGCCAGTTCGGTCTTGCCCACGCCGGCGGGCCCTTCGCAGAGCAGCGGCTTGCCCAGCTGCTGGGTCAGGAAGACGGTGGTGGCAATCTCGTCGCTGGCGATGTAGCTCTGCTGGCCGAGGGCATCCTTGATGGCGGTGGGGCTCTTGTAGGGCTGGCTGACGCTCACGGGGTTCTCTCTCCTGGCAAAGGGCCGCAGCCGGCGCGCGGCGAGCGGGTGCCGCCGCTGCGCGGGGTAGGCTCCAAAAAGTGGGCGCAAGTGTACAACAGCAAGGGGATCACGCAAAACGACGGCAAACGGCCGCGGGCGGGCGGAAGGGGATTGGGTAGTGAGCATCATACATCCGCCGGCGGCCGCGCTCTGCGGGCGAGCTTCCCTTGCCGGAAAGCCACAACTCAAGCGGTACACGGAAACGACGGACACAACGGAAACAACGGAAACAGCGAGGGTGGTTCGTTTGGCAGCCGTGCTTGTGCCAGGGACTGGCCCGTCCGCCGTTTGCCTTATCCGTCGTTTCCGTTGTGTCCGTTGTGTCCGTCGTTTCCGTGTACTTTTTGGGCTGTGTTCGCCCCGTTTGCCGGCGCGGGCGAAGATGGTACACTGCCCTTGCCGTCGCCGCTCCACACCGCCCATTCCCACTCGAGAGCGCAGCATGAGCCAGCAGCCGGAACCGACAAATTCGATCGACAGCGCGCGCCTGATCACCTTCACCCAAGAGCTTGTGCGCAGCCCCAGCCTCAGCGGCCAGGAGCAGGGTGTGGCCGCTTGCGTAGAGGCCGAAATGCGCCGCCTCGGCTTCGACCGCGTCGAGGTTGACGCCTACGGCAGCGTCATCGGCGTGATTGAGGGCGCGGCCGCCGGCCCTACCCTGCTCTTCGACGCCCACACCGACACGGTGGGCATTTCGCCCGGCGTGCCCTGGCAGCACGCACCCCACGGCGCCGAGATCGACGACAGCGACGTGGCCGGCGGCGCCCTCTATGGCCGCGGCAGCGCCGACATGAAGGGCGCACTCGGCGCCATGGTGCATGCCGCCGGCGCGCTGGACCGCAGCCGCCTGCGCGGGCGCGTCGTCGTCAGCGCCTCAACGATGGAAGAGGTGCTGGAGGGGGTGGCGCTGCGTGCGGTGATGGAGCGTGAACCGCCCGACTTTGTGGTGATCGGCGAGAGCACGAACCTGAACCTGGTGCGCGGCGGTCGCGGCCGCGCCGAAATCCACCTGCGCACCATCGGGCGGCCGGCGCACTCCTCGTCGCCGCAGCTGGGGCGCAACGCCGTGCTCGACATGATGCGCGTCATCGCCGCCATCGACGCGCTGCCCCTGCCCGAACATCCGCTGCTCGGCCCCGCCGTGCTTGCCCTCACCGACATCGTCTCCGACCCCTATCCCGGCAACTCGGTCATCCCCAGCCTCTGCCGCGCCACCTATGACAGGCGGCTGCTGGCCGGCGAGAGCGCCGAAGCGGTGCTGGGCGCGATCACTGGGCTGCCCGGCCTGGGCGATATCCGGCTTGAGGCGGAGATTGGGCAGGTGGAGTACACGACCTATACCGGGGCGAAGCTTTCGGCCTACAAGTTCTTCCCGGCTTGGCTGATCGAAGAGGAGCATCCACTGGTGCAGAAGGCGCTGGCAGGCCTGCAGGCAAGTGGGCTGAGCCCAAGCCTGGGCGCCTATCGCTTCTGCACCAACGCCGCGTGGTCGGCTGGGGTGGCGGGGGTGCCCACCATCGGCTTTGGCCCGGCCACCGAGGCCGACGCCCACGTGATCGATGAGCGGCTGGCGCTGCGCGACCTGATTGCCGCGGCGCAGGGCTACCGCGCCATCAGCGTGGCGCTGCTGGCGGCATAGCGGGTTCGGGGAGCGGGCGCGCCGGTTTCAGGCCGGCGGCTGCGCGGGCTGCTGCGCGGCCGGTTTGGCCGGCGCGGCGGGTGCAGCAGGCGTCTTCTTGCGCAGCAGGTAGGCGGCCACAATCCCCGCCACCAGGCCAAAGAAGTGGCCCAGCCACGAGACACCCTCCTGGCCGGGCAGCACGCCCCACAGCATGCCGCCATATAGAAACGCCGCAATCAGCGCGACAATAATCGCAGCGGCGCTGCGCTGGAACCAGGCCGCCGCGAGCAGAAAGCCCAGGTAGCCAAAGATCACGCCGCTGGCGCCCAGGTGGACTGTATTGCCGCCGCCCAACAGCCAAACGCCCAACCCACTGCCCAACGCGGCCACCACGCTCACCACCACAAAGGCCTGAAAGCCGCTGAGCAGCACCATCAGCCCCAGCACCACCAGCGGCACAGTGTTGGCCGAAAGGTGGGCAAAGTTGGCATGAACAAAGGGCGCGGTTGCGATGTGGCGCAGCCCGTCGGCCGTGCGGGGCTGGATGCCGTAGAGGTCGGAGGAGGTGGCCGGCGTCAGCGCGTCCACACCTTCAATCGCCCAGAGCAGCCCCACCAGCAGCAGGATCAGCAGCAGCGCACGCCGGATGCCCATCCGTTTGGCCTGGCGCACGGCCTCTTCGGCTCGCTGCGCCGCCTCTGCGGCCCGCTGCGCGGCGAGCGCATCGACCTGCGGCGCCAGGTCTTGTGCAGGGATAAACTGGGGCACAGGCAGACCAACGGCGACGGCCGGGCTCTCCACCTGCTTGGGGTCGACCAGGTTGGTCCAGTTGTCCATAGGAACTTCACGCTCTTTCGGGGTCGTTAGGGCGGCGGTCCGTCGCACGCAAACTACCTTCACATCGCGCGCAACAGGGGGCGCCTGCGCACGAAGATGGCTTACTCGTTGGGAGACCCCTACCGTTCGCTGCGCATGGTGTTGCGCGTCAACGGCATACTGCTGGGGCTGCTGCTGGGCGCTGCGCTGCTGGTGGCGGCGCCGCGCCTGCTGGGCGCGCTCGGCTTTGTGGTGAATGGGCCGCTGCTGCCCTGGCGGCTGGCCGGCACCGGGCTGATCGCTGCGGGCGCCTTCCTGCTGAGCGCCGCCTTTCGGCCCGAGATCGATCGCGGCGTACTCACTTCCTGCACGCTCTTCCATGCCCTGCTGGCGCTAGCGCTGCTGCTGGGCTACCTGCAGGGCGATTTCGCCGTCCACAGCCCCTTTTCGCTGCTGGTGCTGCTGAGCGTCTTTCTGCTCTGCCTGCTGGGCGCGCTGGCGCCGCTGCGCTACTTTGGAGCTGAGTATCGCCTGTGAGCGGCGCAACGGCAAGTGCGCGCCGGCGCCGCTGCGGCCGGCGAATTGGTATCTACAATTCTGAAACAAAGCCTCAACGCAGGTTATACTGGAAGCAACCTTGCTCCTCCCAGAGAGACGGAAAGGGCGCTCGCCGACGGGCGCTCTTTCGTTTTGCCACGCGCCGCGCTTCTGCACCCCGCGCCCGGCCGAATCTCAGCGCGCAAAGAGCTTTACGCAGCCCATGCACGCGAGTTGCGCGCCAACCCACTTTCGGGTAAACAGGATCAACGCAGCGCGGCGCTGATTCTGCACAGCGCTGCACAGCACCAGCGCACAGCGCTGCACAGCACCAGCGCCCGGCGCCCCTTCCCCGGCGCACGCGCCCGAACATGCAGCGCCACCGCAGCTCCAGCCGCAACCGTCGCCCGCGCCGCCTGCGCGCCGCCCATTTGAAAGCGAATCCCCATGGGTTTCCTCAAACGAATCTTCGGCAGCGCACCGGCGCTCGACCTCAACCAGCTCGCCACATCGCAGACCCTTGGCGAATACGCCCAGGTCCACCTGCTGGCCCAGTTCGACCCGCCGCGCCCGCTCGATACGCCGGCCGTGCGCCAACGCTGGAGCCGCGTGCTGCCGCAGAGCTATGACGAAACGGTTGCCCTGCTGACCAAACTGGGCTGGCTGGCGCAGCAGGGAGAGAACTATGGCACGACGGCCGCCGCCGCCGCGCCGGTTGCTGCCTATCGCGACCGCTTGCTCAAGGAGCGCGACGAGGTGATGCCCAGGGTGCGCCAGGCGCTCAAGGCCAAAGATACGAGCGAAGCGCTCGAGATCAGGCGCACCTACGAAGCGCGCCTGCCGCTGGGCAAGGCCGACTGGACCGGCCCCGAACCCCAAATGAGCCACAGCGCGCTCACGCGCCGCATTCTGCTGACAAACCACTGGCTGCTGGATGGCCTTTCGCCGCAGACAGCCGACTGGCTGCGCTTCTACGCTGCCGAACAGCACCTTTGGGGCGCAGGCTGGCAACCCAGCGAGAACGAGCTGCCTGCAGCGCTGGGCGACGAGCTGGCGGCGCAGGGGATGGTGGGCATGCCCCCCGTCGAAGCCGCCTACTGGAAGGCGCGCCAGCTTTCCCTGCAGGCCGAGAACCACGAAACCTGGCTGCGCTGCAAGGGCGGCGACCACGTGCGTCGCATCAAGCTGGTGGGGCCGGACGACGAATACACCTGCGAAAGCTGCCGCGCCCTGCTGGGCAAGGAGTACCTGGTGGCGCGCACGCCCGAACTGCCGCATCGCAGTTGCACCTCGCCCCGCGGCTGCCGCTGCGTCTACGAGCCGGTGCTGGAGAGCTTTGACGAGCAGCAGCAGAAGGTTTAGAGCTCCACAGCGGTCTGCGCAGCGCCCCTGGCCGCAACAGCGCCGCAACACGCTTGGCTGGCATGCATGGCCGAAAACGGGGTGCAGCGGCTGCTTCTGCTCCTTTGCACCGGCCACGCGCAGCTGCTTCGCTTGGGGATGGGCACAATTGGAACAAAACTCATGGCGCACTGCGTCATAACTCAAGTATGATTCGATTGGAAATACGATGATCCGCACTGTGCTGTGGGACATGGACGGCACGCTCGCCGACACCGAAGAGCCGCACTTTCAGGCCTGGCGCGCAATTATGGCGACGCAGGGCATCAACTACGACTATGCCACCTTTGCCGCCGACTTTGGGCGCAACAACTGGGAGATCCTGAGCCGCATCTTTGGCCTGGAGCAGAGCCACGCCCGCGTGCGCGCGGTGGCCGACCACAAGGAGAGCCACTTCCGCGCCCTGCTGCCCGACGTCGAGATTCCGATGCTGCCCGGCGTCGAGGCACTGCTCGCCCTGCTCGAGCAGCACGGCGTGCGCCAGGTGGTCAGCTCGTCGGGCACGATGGCCAACATCGCCGCAGTGATCACCAAGCTGGGGATTGGCGACCGCTTCATGGCGCTCATGTCGGGCTATCGGCTGCCGCGCGGCAAGCCACACCCGGCGCTCTTTCTCAACTCGGCGGCCGCAGTGGGCGTTACACCAGGCGAATGCCTGGTGATTGAGGATTCGATCGTCGGCATCGAGGCGGCGCGGCGGGCGGGCATGGCCTGCGTGGCCGTGGGCAAGATCGCCGCCGCCCCCGCTCTGGCCAGCCTGCTGGAGACGCTGCACGGCCGGCCCTGCCTGGCGGTGCCGTCCCTGGTTGATGTCACTTGGGAGGATCTCGAGAAGCTTTGGGCTGCTCCCCATTCGGTGGACACCCCCCTTCTGACCATCGGGGCGTGAGGGGTCGGCCGCTGCAAGCAGACGCAGCGCAGCGGCCGCCGGACGCCCCAAGGAGCACTCTTATGCTGCAACCCGCGGCAAACCTGCTGCAATCGCTCGCGCCTGGCCTTGCCGGCGCAGTGCAACCCCGAAAACGTCTACGTGCCGCGTCGGGCCTGCGCGGCGTCCATGCGCGCTTCAAGACGCGCGACGGGCGCGCGCTCCGTCTGCGCCTGATTCGGACCACCGATGCCCCGCTGCTGATCGACCTCTTCTACAGCCTGACGCCCGAAAGCCGCCGCCGCCGCTTCCACACCGCCGTCGAGCATGCCACACCCGAAATGGTGCTGCTGGAGGCCGAACGGCTGGCAAACGTCGACAACATGGCCGTGGGTGGCGCGCTGCTTGCCACCGAAGCCGGCCCCCAGAACGCGCGCGGCGACGCCGGCGAGCGGATCGTGGGCGTGGTGCGCCTGATGCGCAACCCGGCCACGCCGCAGAGCCCGGATGCCGAGGCGGCGATTGTGGTGCGCGACGACTATCACGGCCAGGGAGTGGGCAAGGTGCTGCTGCAGGGGCTGGTCCGGCTGGCGCAGCGTATGCACGTGCGCACCATGGTGGCCGACATCGAGGCCGACAACAGCGCCGCCGTGCGCGCCTTTCGCGGCATTGGCCTGCCCACGACTTCCGACACCTCGCACGGCGAGACGCGCCTGCTGATCAGCGTAACCGAGTAACGGCAACATCTGACGCAAGGGCGCGAAAGACGCCAGGGAACGCAAGGAACGGCCACAGCAGGAACGGCAGGAACAGCAACTGCATCAATTATGGCAATGCAGGCCGGCCGGATCATGCGATCCGGCCGGCGTCGTTGTTGCGGGCAAAAGCAGTTCTTGTTGTTCCTGCTGTGGCCGTTCCTTGCGTTCCCTTGCGTCTTTCGCGCCCTTGCGTCAGATGTTGCCGTTAGAGGATGCTGACGGCGATGGCGGCGGCGAGCAGCAGGACCGCCGTTGTGACCAGCACGAAGTTGCGGCGGAAGAGGTCGCCCCACGACATCTGCGGCGCGACCGGCTGGCCAAAGACGTTGACGGTGGTGGGCATGGGCGGCGGCGGCGCCGAACCCAGCAGCACGTTGCGCATCTCGCGCGCGCTCGATGGACGCTCGTTCGGGTGCATGGAGAGCGCCTGGAAGATAGCGCGTTCGCAGCGCGGGCTGATAGCGGGGTTGAGCTGGCGCAGCGAGGCGAGCGCGCCGGGGTGCAGGAAGCGCTCCTTGGCGTCGACGGGCGGAATACCGGCCAGCAGGTGGTAGAGGGTCGCGCCCAGGCTGTAGAGGTCGGTGCGGGCGTCGGTATAGCCCGAATCGCTGCCGTACTGCTCCAGCGGCGTGTAGGCGGCGGTGCCCCGCCCCTGCAGCACGGTGACGGTGCGTGTCTCGTCCACCTGCAGCACCTTCACCAGCCCAAAATCCACCAGCTTGATGGTGCCGCGCGGTGTGAGCTTGATGTTGCCGGGTTTGATGTCGCGGTGCAGCACCGGCGGCGCCTGTTCGTGCATGTACTCCAGCGCGTCGAGCAGCTGCACCGCCCAGCCCAACACCACCGATTCGGCCAGGAACTCGTTGCGGCGCGTCGCCTCCTGCAGCAGCTCCTGCAGGTCGCGGCCATCCACAAAGTCCATCACCAGATACTCGCGCGGCCCCTCGGCAAAGTAGTCCGAAACCTTGGGCAGGTTCGGGTGATCCAGGCGCGCCAGCACGCTTGCCTCGCGCCGGAATTGCTCGGACATCTGCTCGAGCTCTTCGGTCGAGGTGCTGGCTTGCGTCAGCGTGGGCAGAATCTCCTTGACGGCGCAGACGCGCCCCTCCAGGCGCAGGTCGCTCGCCTTGTAGACGGCGCCCATGCCGCCCTGCCCCACCAGCTCAAGGATCTGGTAGCGCTCGCGCAGCAGCGTGCCTGTGTCGAGGATCAGTTGCACGTCGACTCTCCGTTCATCAGTCCTGTTCCTGCGACCCTGCTGGCGGCCATCCGCAGCGGCTGCCCTCTCCTGTGGCGCACGGGTTGCCACTCGGCTTGCACCTGCATGCCGTTTGGGGCGACTGCCAAGTCTGGTATAATGGCGCCGTACCGCTGGGCCGAAGCTCTTTCCGGCGCTGCAAACTGCCCGCCGCCTGCTGCTTGCCGATCATAGCACAGGCGCGCCGCTTTGCCGCTGTCAATCCGGCTCACCCGGCGACTCGGTCGCCGACCTGCGACAAAGGACCCTCAATGACTTTCGATTCCCTCTCTGCCTCTTCTGCCGGCGAGATCGTACCCATTCCGCCCAAGCCGCGCGAGAACGCCATGCTCGTGCTCCAGCGCGGGGGCGAAGCGGGCCGCCGCTGGCCGCTCGACCGCACACGCACCGTCACGATTGGCCGCAGCGAAGAGTGCGAGATCCACCTCCCCGACAGGCAGGTGTCCCGAACCCACGCCCGCATCTTCTGGACGGGCGACCAGTACGAGCTGGAAGATCTGGGCAGCAAGAACGGCACCCACCTCAACGGGCAGGAGGTGCAGGGTGTCACGGTCTCGCTGCACGACGGCGACGAGATTCAGGTCGCGTTGCGCTTCAAGCTCGCTTTTGTCGACGCCGGCGCCACCGCACCGCTGACGCTCGAAGCCGAACACCAGGGCTTGCGGCTCGACAAAGACACGCGCCAGGTCTGGATCAACGGCGTGCTGGCCGACCCGCCGCTCAGCCTCCACCAGTACCGCCTGCTCGAAGTGCTCTGGGACGCCGGCGGCGGCGTCGTCACCCGCGACCAGATCATCGAAGCCGTCTGGCCCGAAGCCAGCAGCGAGGGGGTAAGCGAACAGGCCATCGATGCGCTGGTGCGCCGCCTGCGCGAGCGTATTGAAGAATGCGACCAGGAGTTCCGCTACATCATCACAGTGCGCGGCCACGGCTTCCGGCTCGAGAATCGCTGAGTCTGCGGCTGGGGCGCCCGCCCCTGCGCGAGCTTACCTGCGCGAGCCGTCTGGCGCACACACCCATGACGATCCCTGCTGCCACCCACCTAACCGGCGCCCCTGCATTTAAAGCGGCGCAGACTCAGGCGGCGCGTGCCCACTTGGCCTTCGTCGAGTCGGTGGGAGAGGGCAGCAGCATCGGCCTCTACCTGCACATCCCCTTCTGCGAAAAGAAGTGCCCATACTGCGACTTCAACACCTATGCCGGGATGGGCGCGCACTTTGATGCCACCGTCGATGCGCTCTGCGCCGAGCTGGCGCGCTGGGCCGCGCCGCTACGCGACCGCACCGTTGCCACGCTCTTCGTCGGCGGCGGCACGCCCACCGTGCTCAGCAGCGCCCAACTCGAGCGGCTCTTTGCTGCCATCCACAGCCACGTGCAACTCGCGCCCGACGCCGAAATCAGCTGCGAAGCCAACCCCGGCACCGTCGACCGCGCCAAGTTCCACACGCTGCGTGCGCTCGGCGTCAACCGCCTGAGCCTGGGCGTGCAGAGCTTCGACGCGCAGGAGCTGGCCTTCCTGGGCCGCATCCACGACGTCGCCGACGTCTACAGCGCCGTCGAAAGCGCACGCGCCGCCGGCTTCGACAACCTGAACCTCGACTTCATCTTTGGCCTGCCCGGGCAAGAACCCGCTACCTTTGCGCGCACGCTCGACGCCGCACTCGCGCTGCAAACCGAGCACCTGAGCCTCTACTCGCTGATCGTCGAGGAGGAGACGCCGCTTTCCCATTGGGTGCAGAGCGGCCGCGTGCAGGCGCCCGACGACGACCTGGCCGCCGACCTCTACGAGCTGAGCATGGAGCGGCTCGGCGCCGCCGGCTATGCGCAATATGAAGTCTCGAACTGGGCGCGACGCCAGGCCGGCGAGCCGCCATCCCCGCTGCTGCCGCAGCGCGCAAGCCGCCACAATTTGCTCTACTGGCTCAACGGCGAATACCTGGGCGTCGGCCCCGGCGCGCACAGCCACCTGCGCAGCGCTCCCACCGAGCCGGGAACGGCGCGCCGCTCGCGCCGCTGGGGCAACCGCAAACCGGTGCCCGGCTACGTCAAGCGCATTGCCGCCGGCGCCAGCGTCGAGGCTTTCGCCGAAGAGCCCGACGCTCGCACCGCCATGGGCGAGACGATGATGGTGGGGCTGCGGCTGCTGCACCACGGCGTGCCCCACGCCCACTTTGCCACCCTGCACGGCAGCGACCTGCGCGCCCTCTTCGCCGCCGAAATCGCCGAACTGGGCGCGCAGGGGCTGCTGCTCTGCTCCGAAGAGCGGCTGCAGCTCACCCGGCGCGGGCTGCTGCTGGGCAACCAGGTCTTCGCCCGCTTCCTGCCCGAAACAAGCGAACCCGTGGCCCCTGTCGGCGGCGACGCCGCACCCCTTGCCAACCCTCAAGCCGCGCCACCGCCGCCGCTACCCTCCTGAAAGGCCCATCATGGTCCGCGCCGTCTATCCTGGCACGTTCGACCCCATGCACAGTGGGCACATCGACATCGCAACCCGCGCCAGCCTGCTCTTTTCCGAGCTGGTGGTGGCAATCTATGATGCGCCGCCCAAGAAGCTGCTCTTCACCACCGCCGAACGGCAGGCGCTGGCCGAGCGCAGCCTGGCCCACCTGCCCAACGTCATCGTCACCACCTATACCGGGCTGACGGTGACCGTGGCACAGGCCGCCGGCGCGCAGGTGATCATTCGCGGCTTGCGCAACGTGGCCGACTTTGAATACGAGCACCAGATCGGCTGGGCCAACAGCCGCCTCGCGCCCGAAGTTGAACTCTGCTGCCTCTTCTGCGCTGGCGCCTATGCCTATCTCAGCGCCACCATCCTCAAGGAGGTGGCGGGCCTGGGCGGCGACGTGAGCGGTTGGGCGCCCGACCATGTGCTCGACGCGCTGGAGGTGAAGCTCAACCGCGAGATCGTGCGCCCCAACAACGTCATGCGCAGCGAGAGCAAACTCTCGCACCGCGGGTGATCGCACAGGCGCAGCACAGACGCGGCGCGCCGCTTTTTGCCCCGCTTGGCGAAGGCGGCAAGATCCTGTAGGCTATAGGCACCGGCCTGCGCCGCTCCCCACCGGCCATTCGCACGCGACCCCGCGCACAGGCCGCCGTCGCCACTGCACAGCGCACCCCACCCCACAGGTGCTTCCGCCGGCCTTGGCCGCGCATGCCATCCGCAGCACAGGCTTGACCGCAGCTTGGACCAGAGCTTGGGAGGTGTCCCATCGCAATCCTGCAGATCATCGACCAACTGACCGACAAGCTGAACAGTAGCCCTAAGGTCCCGCTCTCCAACAACCGCCTTGTGGATGCCGTCGAGTTTACGCAACTGCTGGACAGGCTGCGCATCAACGTGCCCAGCTCGATCCGCGACAGCGAGCGCACGCTGGCCGAACGCGAGCGCATTCTGGCCCAGGCCGACGAAGAGGCGCGCCGCATTCTGGCCCAGGCGCAGAAGCGCGCCGCCGAGATCCTCGCCTCCGACCACCTGGTGCAGAGCGCCGGCCGCGAAGCCGAACGCATCATCGAAGAGGCGCGCCAGACGGCCGCCCGCAGCGCCGAAGATGCCGACGGCTACGCCGAGTATGTGCTCAACGCCCTGAGCGATACGCTGGCAAGCGCCGGTGCGCAGGTGACCAACGGCCTTTCGGAGCTTGGCCTGCGCCGCGCCGAACGCGCCGGCCACATGAGCGCCATGCACGCGCCCACCGCGCCTGCACCTGCCGCGCCGGCTGCACCACCAACCCGGCAAAACGCCTCGGCACGCGGCAACCCGCTGCAGCCCGGTGCGCAGGGCGCAGCGACCAACCGCGCCGCACCCGCCAACCCTGCGCCCACTGGCTACCCGCAGTACGAAGCCAAGGGCTGACGAGCAGGCAAGCAATTCGCACAACAAGAACAGGGGCAAGCCGGCATGGCTTGCCCCTGTTGTTTGTTCGCCCTCCCTGCCGCGCGCGCTGCAAGCCTACTGCTTGCCCTCCACGCGCTCCACCGTCAGCTGCGCCTCTACGCGCTCCTGGGAAGTCATCAGGACGCGCTGCGAGTCGATGCGGCCAAAGAGGTCCATCAGGCTGGCAATGATACCCGTCCAGCCGGTCTGATGGTTGGCGCCAAGGCCGGCGCCGTTGTCGCCGTGGAAGTACTCGTAGAACTGGATCCAGTCGCGCCAGTGCGGGTCCTGCTGAAACTTTGCGGTGCCGCCAAAGACCGCGCGCTTGCCGTTCTCGTCCTTGAGGAAGATGTTGGAGAGGCGGCGCACAAGCTCCTTTGCCACCTCGAAGAGCGTCATGCGGTTGCCCGAACCGGTGGGGCATTCGACCGTGAACTCGTCGCCGTAGAAGGCGTAGAGGTTGAGCAGCCCGCGCACAATCAGCGCGTTGACGGGCATCCAGATCGGGCCGCGCCAGTTTGAATTGCCGCCAAACATGGCCGTGTCCGATTCGGCCGGCACGTAGCCCACGCTGTATGTGTTGCCGGCGACGTTGAAGGTAAACGGGTTCTGCTCGTGCACCTTCGAGAGCGAGCGGATGCCGTAGGGACTGAGGAACTCTTCCTCGTCCAACAGGTAGGCCAGCACCCGCTCGAGGCGCACCTTCGAAAGCGGTGAAAGCGAGCGGCGCCCGCCGTACCCAATGTAGCCCTCCGCCGTTGGCGCGACCTGCGCTATCACGTCGGGATAGCGAGCAGAGAAGACACTTAGCAACTCCATCAGCCGCGGGTGTCTGGTGAGCACATCGGGCTCGAAGACCGTGCTCGCGCAGAGCGGCAGCAAGCCTACCATCGAGCGCACCTTCAGCCGCGTGGCCGAGCCACTGGGCAGGCGCAGCACGTCGTAATAGAAGCCGTCGGCCTCGTCCCACATCTCGTCGTTGTGCTCGCCGATGCGGTCCATGGCATAGGCGATCCAGATGAAGCGCTGCAGGAAGTTGAACGCGTCCTCCTCGTAGCGGGGGTTGCGCCGGGCCAGGATCAGCGCTATCTCGATCATGTTCTGGCAGTAGAAGGCCATCCACGCCGTGCCGTCGGCTTGCTCGAGCGAGCCGCCCGTGGGCAGCTCGGCGCTGCGGTCGAAGATGCCGATGTTGTCGAGCCCCAGGAAGCCGCCGGCAAAGACGTTGCGCCCCTGTGGGTCCTTGCGGTTGACCCACCAGTTGAAGTTGAGCGTCAGGCCATGGAACGAGCGCTCGAGGAACTCGTGGTCCTCGCGCCCCAGGTCGCGCTCGGCCTTGTAGATCAGCAGCGTGGCCCAGGCGTGCACTGGCGGGTTCACGTCGCTGAAGTTCCACTCGTAGGCCGGCATCTGCCCGCTGGGGTGCACGTAAAGGCTGCGCAGCATCAGCAGCAGCTGCTCCTTGGCAAAGTCGATGTCAACCAGCCCCAGCGCCACGGTGTGGAAGGCCAGGTCCCACGCTGCGTACCAGGGGTATTCCCACTTGTCCGGCATCGAGATGATGTCGTCGTTGAGCATGTGGAACCAGTCGGCGTTGCGCGACGCGCGCCGGTTTGGGCCAATCAGCGGGTGCGATTCGCGCTCCCTGAGCCAGGTGTCCAGGTCGAACGAGTAGTGCTGCTTGGACCAGAGCATGCCGGCCAGCGCCTGGCGGTGCACAAGGCGCTGGTCTTCGTTGAACGAGGTGGGAGTGATGCGGTCGTAGAACTCGTCGGCGTCGGCCAGGCGCGCGGCCATCGTCTTCTCAAAGCCGGGGCCGAAGGGGTCGGCCACGGCCACAGCCGAGAAGCGCAGGCGCACGCTCGACGACCCGCCGGCGGGCAGATCGAGCGCGTAGTGGACGGCGGCCTTGGTGCCCACGTGCTCGTGGTTGACGGCGTCGCGCTCGCCGCCGATTACGTGGCGGTGGAAGGCGTCCTTGGTGAAGGGCGAAGCATTGGGCTGGCCCCACAGCCGTTGGGCGTTGGTCTCGTTCTCGGTGAAGAGCAGTTCGGGCTTGCCGTCGAAGGCGAGCACGCGATCGCCGAGCGTGGGGTGCGCAGCGCTGATCGCGCCCGCCGCCTCGCGCAGCGTCGGCTTGGGCAGCCCCTGCTTCCACGACCAGGTGTTGCGGAACCAGAGCGTGGGCAGCAGATGCAGACTGGCTTCCTCGGGCCCGCGGTTGTGCACGGTGATCTGCACCAGCAGGTCGTCGGGCCCCTCCTTGGCATACTCGACGAAGATATCGAAGTAGCGCTCGTCGTTGAAGACGCCGGTGTCGAGCAGCTCGTACTCCATCTCAGTGCGCGAGCGGGCGCGGTTGTTCTCGATCAGCTGCCTGTAGGGGTACTCCGCCTGCGGGTACTTGTAGAGATACTTCATGTACGAGTGCGTGGGCGTCGAGTCGAGGTAGAAGTAGTACTCCTTCACGTCCTCGCCATGGTTGCCCTCGCTGTTGGTCAGCCCAAAGAGCCGCTCTTTCAGAATCGGGTCGCGCTCGTTCCAGAGCGCCAGCGCAAAGCAGAGCAGTTGCCGGTCGTCCGAAACACCGGCCAAGCCATCCTCGCCCCAGCGGTAGGCGCGGGCGCGCGCCTCGTCGTGGCTAAAGTAGCTCCAGGCGTTGCCGTCCTGGCTGTAGTCCTCGCGCACGGTGCCCCACTGGCGCTCGCTCAGGTAGGGGCCCCACCTCTTCCAGGGGATGCCCGCCTCACGCGCTTCGTTGAGCCGCTTCTGCTCCGCCACGTCGTGGGCGTGGAGGCTTGCAGTCTGCGCCGGCCTCGGCTCACCGATCTCTTTGCCCTTGTCGATGGCAGCCTCTTGCTCGATTGCCATTGTGGCCTCCTCGCTTCCTGGGTTTGGACCTGCGGCGCACCCGCAACCTGCTGGCGGCCCTCTGCGTTCTGAATTTGGGTATGCGCAGGCGGCAAAGGATGCCCCTGTCTTGCCCGCTGCCTCAGCACGTGCGGAACCGCACGTGGACGTCCGCCCGAAGGCCCAACCGTACGCAAATCGTACGCAGACCGCGCGCGCAATGTGCGCGATTCTAGCACAGCTGCCATCGCCAGAGCATGCGCTTGCTCGTACGGCAGCACCGGCGCGCCCTGCGTGCCGCCCGGTCGATCGCCCTGCTGAATTGGCGTCCCGCTTTTGACACCACTCCCGAGCAGCGGTATACTGCCGGTTCGCGTGCCCATACGCTACGCGCCCGCCGCTTCGGCGTGCACAGCGCCTGCGCCAAGGCACACCGGCAGTCGAGACAGGCATGCATCGGCCTGCGCGGGAAGTGGTGCACCAATGCTCTTTAACGTTGCCCAGCTGCTGAAGGAACCCACCGGCGCCAGCCGCCACTACCAACTGGCCGACGAGATCGGCGGGCTGGACCCAGAGCTGACGGTGCTTGGCCCCCTGGTGGGCGAAATCACCCTGCTGCGCACAAACAGCGGCGTACTGGCCACCGGCGAACTGAGCACGGCCGTCCAGGTGGCCTGCAACCGCTGCCTGGCACCGGTTGCCACGCAGGTGCGCTTTCAGCTCGAAGAGATCTTCCACCCCACCACCGAGGTCACCACCGGCCGCACGCTGCGCCCGGACGAGTACGAGGGGGCGGTGGATGACCTGGACGACGCCGCGCTGCTGATCGACGACAAGCATATCCTCGACATGACCGAGGTGGTGCGCCAGGCGATCTGGCTGGCAATGCCCATGTATCCCGGCTGCATGTGGCTGGGTGCGGGCGAATGCCCCAACCTGGAGCGGGTGCAGGGCGCCGGCGACGTGCGCATTCTGGCTGCGGGCGATGCCGGGCTGGAACCAGGGTCGGTAGACCCGCGCTGGGCGGCGCTGGCCGCGCTGCAGTCCGGCAGTGAACCCGCTGCCGGCGTCGAAGCGGCGGTGCGTGGCGATGAGGACGACGAGCCTGCCGCCAGTTAGCGTGAAAGACCCGCCCATGCGCGGGGTTGTTGTGGGATGAGCGCCGCACTGCGGCAGAGGACGGCCCTCCCGGGCCATTCAAGGAGAGTTTGAGATGGGTCCGCTACCGAAGAGGAAGTTGAGCAAGGGTCGCAAGAACCGCCGCCGCGCCCACGACGCCATCGGCACGCCGCAGCTGGTGGATTGCCCCAACTGCCACGCGCGCATGATGCCGCACCGCGTCTGCCCCTCGTGTGGCCACTACAAGGGCCGCCAGGTGCTCGACCTGGGCGCCGCCAAGTCCTAACCGCAGCGCCGGCTGGGCCGCTCGACGCGTCAGCTTGATGCTCGACGGCGAACCACCGGCCGCGCAACAGGGCAAGATAATGGGGACTTGGGTCGCGCCAGGTCCCCGTTTTCTTTGTCCGGCAGCGACCTCCTCGCGCTCCCTGCGCGCGCAGTGTGCTTGCGTGTACACTACCGCTGCACCGAAGCCGCTCCCGCCTTCCCCCCGTTCACACAAAGGACAGAGCCATGTCCGCTTCACCGCTCTTCCCCTCTTCCGCCGCGCAGCTGCTGAGCCATCCCCGCGGGCTGGGGCTGCTCTTTCCGGGACAGGGCAGCCAGCAGGTTGGCATGGCGCAGGCGCTGGTGGCCCATTCGCCCGCCGCACGCGCCGCGTTTGAAGAGGCCGACGATGTGCTCGGCTTCGCACTCGGCCGCCTCTGCTTCGAAGGACCCGACGAGCTGCTCACCGACACCGTCAACGCCCAGCCAGCGCTGCTGGCGGCGGGCGTGGCCGCCTTCCGCGCCCTGGTCGAAGCACTGGGCGATGCGCCGCTGGGTGCGCATGCCGGCGCAGCGGGCAACACCGGCGCAGCGGGCAACGCCGTGGCCGGCCACAGCCTGGGCGAGTATACCGCGCTCGTCGCCGCCGGCAGCCTGAGCTACGCCGACGGCCTGCGCCTGGTGCGCCGCCGCGGCGAGCTGATGAAGGAGGCCGGCACGCGCACCCCCGGCAAGATGGCCGCCGTGCTGGGTCTGGACGAGGCGCAGGTTGCCGCGCTCTGCGCCGAAGCAGCCGCCGGTTTGGGAGGAGCGGGGCTGGTGCAGGTGGCCAACGACAACTGCCCCGGCCAGACGGTGATCTCGGGCGACGCTGCGGGCATGGAAGCCGCCATCGCCGCGCTGCAGGGCGCAGGGGCGAAGAAGATCATGCCGCTGGCCGTGAGCATCGCCGCCCACAGCCCCTTGATGCAGCCTGCGGCCGACGCCCTGCGCAGCGCGATCGAAGCCACGCCGCTGGCGCCACCCGCTCTGCCCGTCTATGCCAACACCAGCGCCCAGCCCCTCGTCGACGTCGACGCACTGCGCGCCGAACTGGTGGCGCAGCTCACCGGCAGCGTGCGCTGGACGCAGTCGATCGGCGCCATGGTGGGCGCGGGCATCACCACCTTTGTGGAATTTGGCGCCGGCGAAGTGCTGGTGGGGCTGGTCAAACGCATCGAGCGCAGCACCACACGGCTGACGGTGCGCGACCCCGACTCGCTGGCCGCGACCGTGGCCGCCCTGCGCGCCTGAGGCGACGGGCCGGCAGGGCTTTGAGAGACGGCGGCCGCAGCCGGAGGATTCGCACTTTGCCCGCGCCGGACGTATAATGGCGCACACACAGGGAGCCGGAGATGAACTTCAGCGGGAAGGTCGTTTTGGTGACGGGCAGCAGCAGCGGCATTGGCGCCGCCACCGCCCTGCAGCTGGCCGCCGGCGGCGCCGCTGTGGCCGTCCACTATCGCGGCAACACCGACGGCGCAAACGCCGTGGCCGATTCGATCCGCAGCGGCGGCGGCGTCTGCGCCCTCTACCAGGCTGACATCAGCGACCCCGCAGCCGCCGCCGACCTTGTGAAGCGCGTCCAGGCCGAACTGGGCGGGCTGGACATCCTCGTCAACAACGCCGGCACCACCCGCGACAACCTGCTGGTGACGATGAAGGAAGAGGAGTGGGACACCGTCCTCTCCACCAACCTCAAGAGCGTCTACGCTGTGACGAAGGCGGCGCTGCGCGGCATGGTGCGCAAGCGCTGGGGGCGCATCATCAACCTCACCAGCGTCGTGGGCATTTCGGGCCAGGCCGGCCAAACCAACTACGCCGCCAGCAAGGCCGGCATCATCGGCTTCACCAAGAGCCTGGCGCGCGAAGTGGCCAGCCGCAACATCACCGTCAACGCCGTGGCGCCGGGCTTCATCCCCACCTCGCTCACCGACGTGCTGACGGAAGAGCAGCGTGAGGGCATCCTGCGCAACACGCCGCTGGGGCGCATGGGCACCCCCGAAGAGGTGGCCTGGGCAGTTGCCTTTCTGGCCGAGGAGCGCTCGAGCTTTATCACCGGCCACGTGCTCACCGTGGATGGCGGCCTGGTGATGATGTAGAGCCGCAGCAGTGTTCTGCGCTCTGCACCCCTGCCCCTTCCTGTTCTGGAGCCTGACGACAAAGTCCACCTATGGGCAACTGGATTACCTCGCAGCGCGACGGCGCCGAACCCGAAACCGGCGCGACCAGCGCCACTGAGCCTGCGACGCACAGCACAGAGCCTGCGACGCGCAGCACAGAGCCGGCGCCGGTGTCGCACGCTGCGCCCGCGCCGGCAGCCCAGCCGGGGCGCAACGAACGCATCCGCGAGCGCAAGGCGGCCCGCGTCCTGGCCCTGCAGGCGCTCTTCGAGATCGACAGCACCGGCCACGCCCCCGACGCCGTGCTCTACGAACGGCTGCGCGTGGGCCAGATTGGCACGCCCCGCCCTTCGCCCTCCGCTTCGCCCTCCGCTTCGCCCTCCGCTTCGCCCGGCGCCCCGCCCGAAGTGGACGAGAGCGACGTGCTCTCGACGCTCGGCCTGCCCCCCATGCTCAGCGAGAGCGGCTCGGACTTCCTGCTCTGGATGGTGGCCGGCGTGATGACCCACCGCGCCGCCATCAACGGGCTGATCCACAACCACGCCCCCGAATGGCCCGTCGACCAGTTGGCAATTGTCGACCGCAACATTCTGCGCCTGGCCCTCTACGAACTGGGCGCCGCGCAGAGCGAGACGCCGCCCAAGGTGGTGATCGACGAGGCGGTGGAGTTGGCGAAAATCTTCGGCAGCGACAGCAGCCCGCGCTTTGTGAACGGCGTGCTGGGTGCGGCGCTGGCCGATGCGCAGCAGCAGCGCTTTGGGAGCGCATGACGCTGCTGCTTTTCTTGACTGCGTGCGGGCGCACGCGCCGCCTGGCGTGACGCCTGCTCTGGCGTAAGACAAGCCGGGAACGATGGACGGCTTCTTTGGCATTGGCTTTCTGGAACTGATCCTGATTGCGATTGTGGCGCTGATTGTTCTGGGTCCCGAACGGCTGCCCGGCGTCATGCGCGAGGTCGCGTCCTTCATCCGCCGCCTGCGCCAACTCTCCAGCGAGTTCACCTCGCAGTTCAGCGAGGAGTTTCGCGCTCTCGACGAGATCAACCCGCGCAAGCTGCTGAGCGAAATGACCGACCCGCTCAAGCCCGACCCGGCAGCCAAGCCCGCAAACCCCAAGGCGCCCGCAGCGGCTGCGCCCCCCGCGGCAGGCACACCGACTGCGCCCGCCGCGCCGCCCCCGCCCCCTGCCGACACCCCCAAACTCACCACGCCGCGGCGCACACAGGCGCCGCCGATCGCGCCGCCGGCGCCGCCCACGAACGGCGCCGCAAGCGCCGCGCCCTCTGCCGCCGAGCCGAACGGCGCGCCCGCTGCGCTCGACCCTGTGGCGGATGCCGCGCCCGTCGAGCCGCTGCCCACGATCCTGCCCCCTGCGCTCCAGCCTGCGCCCGCGCTCCCTGAGCCCGAAGCTCCTGCGCTCGAGAGTTCTGAGGCCTCATGAGCCAGCGCTCTTCCACCTACGAGCCGCTGGCCACCCCGCCTGAAAGCGCGCCCGACGCCTCGCCAGACGGACTCAACGACAAGCAGATGTCGTTGATGGAGCACCTCATCGAGCTGCGCTACCGGCTGATGTGGGTCGTAGGCGCGCTGCTCATCGCCACGCTGCTGAGCATGGCCTTTGTGGTGCCCATCCTCGAATTCATCACCCGCCCCCTGGCCGACCTGGGCAAAACACCGCAGGCGCTCGGCCCCACCGATTCAATCGGCGTCTTCTTCAAAGTCAGCTTCACCATGGGCACGGCGCTCGCCCTGCCCATGATCATCTATCACATCATCGCCTTCATGGCGCCAGGCCTCTACCCCCACGAGCGGCGCGCGATCCTGCTTACGCTGCCCGCCGTCTTTGTGCTCTTCCTGATCGGCGCCGCGTTTGCCTACTTCATGCTCCTGCCCGCCGCCGTAGGCTTCCTGCAGGAGTTCCTCGGCACGGTGATCAGCCAGGACTGGAGCATCGACCGCTACATCAGCTTCGTCACGCGCCTGGTCTTCTGGATCGGCGTCGCCTTTGAGCTGCCGCTGGTGATGGCCGTGCTGGCGCGCATGGGGCTGATCAGCGGGCGGCGCCTGCTGGGCATGTGGCGCTACGCCATCATCATCATCGCCATGGCTTCGGCGGCGATTACGCCCACCACCGACCCAGTCAACATGTCGCTGGTCATGGGTCCACTCTTTGTGCTCTATGCGGTGAGCGTGGGGCTGGCCTATCTGCTCTACCGCCCGCGCGAGGAGTACGACCCCGAGGCGCCGCTCTTCCCGCCCGACGACGAAGCGCCGCCCACCGCGCCAAGCGCCTGACCTCACCTTCCACGCAGGAGACTGCCATGAGTGACCGCCGCGAGTTGATTACACGCAAGGAGAGTATTCGCGCACGCCTGGTGCAGCTGCGCCGCGAGTTGGACCGCGAGCGGCTGCGCGGTTCGGCGGGCGTGCGGCGCGTGCGCCAAATCGAGACGCAGATCGAACAGTTTGAGGGCGAAGAGCGCGAGCTGCGCCTGGCGATCGACCAGGCGGCGCCCGAAGAGCCACCCGCCGCCTGAAGCGCAGCACAGCCCCAGCCTGCACGTGCTGACCTCCACACTCCCTCTACCTGCACTGGTGGCTGCCGGCTACGACCCGCGGCCATCGCGTACACGCCCGCGCCCCGACGCGCTGCCGGCGCAGAAGGCGCTGCTCGAAGTGGGCGGCCGCCCGCTCGTTGCCCACGTGGCGGAGGCGCTGCGCAACAGCCCGCGTGTGGCGAGCGTGACCGTGATCGGCCTGGCGCAGCGCGAGTGCAACCTGGGCGACGACGTGGTCTACCTGCCCAACCAGCCCTCCATGCTCGAGAACCTGCTGGCCGGGCTGAGCGAGATTACGCGTCGCGCACCCGCAGCGACCCACGTGCTGGTGACGGGGAGCGACGCGCCGCTGCTCAGCGCCGAGGCCGTCACCTGGTTCGTCGACGCCTGCCAGGAGCGTACGGCCGACTTCTACATGGCGATTGTGGCGCGGGCCACGGTCGACGCGCGCTTTCCTAACAACCAGCGCACCTGGCTGAAGACGCGCGCCGGCGGCTTCTGCAGCGGCGATCTCTTCCTGATGCGGCCGGCCGCGGTGCTGGCGCAGCAGGAGCGTCTGCGCGAGCTGATGGCGCGCCGCAAGCAGCCTGCCAGGCTGGTGCAGACGGTGGGCATGGGCTGGCTGCTGCGCTACCTGCTTGGCCGTGTGCACCCGGATGACCTGCACACCGTCGCCGCGCGCCTTACTGGCCTGCAGGTGCGCCCCGTGATCCTGCCCTTTGCGGGCGCCGCCATGGATGTGGACAAAGCCGAACAGCTCGCCCTCGTCCGCGCCGCCTACGCCCGTCGCTTGCAAACAAACGAACACCGGCCCACCGCCCCCTAAACCTGACCCGGCGCCCGGGCTGTCTTCTCGCTTCTCGCTTCTCGCTTCTCGCTTCTCGCTTCTCGCTTCTCGCTTCTCGCTTCTCGCTTCTCGCTCGCTATGCTTACCCTTCTCCGCACCAGCCTCTGGTACCTGCACTACTGGGACGTCGCCCTCTCGTACGCGATCATGCTGCCCGAGGCGGCCACCACGCGCCGCGGCCTCTATTCCGAACGTTCGGCACGCGTGGCCGCGCACCTGGGCGACAGTGCGCTCTGGTTCCCGTTGCTGATCATGGGCTGGCTGGTGGAACGGCGGCGGCGCGGCAAGCGCGCGCCCCTCTTCGAAGGCTGGCTGCTGACGATTGCGCTGGTGGCTGCGGTGGTGCTGGCGGTGAAGGCAGTTGTGCGCCGCCCACGCCCGCGCCGCGCCGGGCCGGGCATGGCCGGGCCGGGGGCTGATGCCTTCAGCTTTCCCAGCGGCCACGCTGCACGCATGGCCGCTTCGGCCGTCTGGGCGCCGGCGCTAACACCGGTGGGGCTGCTGCTCTGGCCGCTGGCGCTGGTGGTGGGCTGGAGCCGCATTCGCCTGGGCGTGCACATGATTGGCGACGTGCTCGCCGGCTGGGCACTGGGTGCTGGGGTGGCCGCACTGCTGCGCCGCCGCTGGGGCGGATAGCGCCAGAGGACCGGCGGCGAGATCGAGAGGGCCACCGGTTGCGTAGCCAGAAGAAACAAACAGGGTGCGGATCCAGGCGGATCCGCACCCTGCTTTTGTCGATCGTGGAGCTTGCGCCCCACCCGTTGCTCGGGCCTACTTGGCCGCCTTCGCAGCCTTCTCCTTCTCCTCGGCCACCAGCTGGCGGCGCAGCACCTTGCCCGCCTGTGTGCGCGGCAGCTCCTTGCGGTACTCGAAGCTCGTGGGCACCTTGTAGGGCGCCAGCCGCTCCTTGCAGAAGGCGCGCAACTCGTCGTCGCTCACGTTCTGCCCCTCCTTGCAGACGACGAAGGCCTTCACCGTCTCGCCGCGCTTGGCGTCGGGGATGCCGGCCACTGCGACTTCGAGCACCTTCGGGTGCTGGAAGAGCACCTCTTCCACCTCGCGCGGCACAATGTTGAAGCCGCTGGCGATGATCAGGTCCTTCTTGCGGTCCACAATGTAGAAGTAGCCGTCGGCGTCCATCTTGGCAATGTCGCCGGTGTGCAGCCAGCCCTCGCTGTCGATGGTCTTGGCGGTCTCGTCGGGCATGTTCCAATAGCCGGCCATCACCTGCGGCCCCTTCAGAATCAACTCGCCCTCTTCGCCCACGCCCAGCAGCTTGAACGTGCCATCCGCTTCCGGCTCCAGCGCGCAGACGGCGCAGATGGTGCTGGAGATGGGCAGGCCAATCGAGCCGGCGCGCACCTGGCCGTAGATCGGGTTGGCGGTGGCCACGGGCGAGCATTCGGTCATGCCGAAACCCTCCACCAGCTTGCCTCCCGTCAGCGCTTCGAACTGCTGCGCCACTTCAACCGGCAGCGCCGAGCCGCCGCTGAGGCAGGCCTTGATCGAGTGCAGGTCGAACTCCTTGGCCTTGGGATGGTTGATGATGCCGATATACATCGCCGGCACGCCGGGATAGAGCGAAATCTTCTCGTGGCCGATGACTTCGATGATGTGGGCGGTGTTGCGCGGGTCGGGCACCATCACCACTTCCGAGGCGCAGGTGACGCCGAAGAGCATCGCCACCGTCATGCCATAGACGTGGAACGAGGGCAGCGCGAGCAGCATCTTCTCCTTGCCGTACTCCACGCGCGTGAACCAGGCGTCCATCTGCAGGCAGTTGGCCACCAGGTTGCGGTGGGTAAGCATGGCGGCCTTGGGCACGCCGGTGGTGCCGCCCGTGTACTGGAAGAGCACCACGTCATCCGGGGTCAGCGCAACCGGGTTCGGCTTGCTGGGCGCAGCCTCCATCAGCTCGGCAAAGCGATGGACGCCGTCGCCGTAGGTCACATCCTTCATCAGCCCGCCGTGTTTGACCTGCTTGGCGACCATGCTGTTGAAGGGCCAGCCCAGCGTGTCGGGCATGTCGGTGACAATGATGTGCTTCATGCCCACTTCGGCGCGCACGGGCAGCAGTCTGTCGACCAGGCCGCTGAGCATGATGATCGCCACTGCGCCGGCGTCGGCGAGCACATGCTTGAGTTCGGGCGTGGGATAGGTGGGGTTGAGGTTGACGATTGTGGCGCCGGCCTTGAGGATGCCGAAGTAGGCCACCATCACCTGCGGGCAGTTGGGCAGCATGATCGCGACCCGGTCACCCTTCTTGACGCCCAGCCCCTGCAGCGCGGCGGCAAAGCGGCTAGACTGCGCATCGAGCTCGCGATAGGTGAGGCGCGAGTTGATCGAGAGCCCCAGCGGCAGGTACTTGAGCACCATGCGCGCCGCCGTGCTGTTGGGGAAGCGGGTCGCGCTCTCCGTCAGCAGGTCGTGCAGCAGCTTGTTCGGCACGTCGATGCGTTCGGGAATGCCCTTTTCGTAGTTGGCAAACCACGGCGCGCCGCCGGGCAGTTGGTCGATGCTGGGCAAATCATTCGACTTGGCTGTGGAAACTGCCGGAGCAATCGTGCTCATAACCTCTCCTTGGATACTCGACCGGTCGATGGTCACTGTGGGTCAACCCTGGGATGGGGGTGACGAATGGGTGACGGGTGCGGAACGGGTACGTTGCGTTGGGTCATGCAGGCGCGCCGGCAGCGCCGACGACGCGGGGATGGCGCTGGCAGTGTGCCGCATCGGGTATGGTTCGATGCAACAGGCAGAAACAAGCGCAGAAACAAGCGCAGACAGGTGCAGGCAAATGCACAATCGCCTTGCAGGTTGCAGCGGTTCGGGTGGAGAACGCAAAGATAACAACTGCCCGTTCTGGAGCGGTTGTCTGTGCATGGTGTGCCGGCAACGGCAGCCGATTGCGGGCGCATCTGCGGCAGGGCAATGGGCAGAGTGGTGGGGAAGCGTCGGCCGTCGTTACGGGCCGCTGGGTGCAGGTGATGCGAGACGATTATAGCACAGATTCTTTTGACAACTCGCGCGACCGTTCCTATACTCTGGAGACGACTCGCAGGGCCGCTTGAATGGCAGAGAGCGGCCCGCCCGGGGCAAAAGCGGAGAAGGATTCCGCCGATTTCGCCCTGGAAGAACTGTTGAGGAGCGCCTTCCCCCCATGAGCACCGTCACGACACGCGTCAAGTGGATCGAAGAGAAGAGCTTTCTGGGCGTTGGCAGCAACAACCGCGCCGTGCTCATGTCCTCGAGCGACGGGCCGGGCGTAAGCCCGATGCAGATGCTGCTGCTGGGGTTGGGCGGCTGTGCAAGTATCGACATTGTCGACATTTTGCGCAAGCAGCGCCAGCCGTTTGAGGGCCTTGAGGTTGAGGTGAGCGGCGCGCGCGGCGAAGAGCTGCCCAAGCCGTGGAGTGAAATGCACATGCACTTCATCGTGACGGGTGCGGTGGAGCCGGCCAAGCTCGAGCGGGCGATTGCGCTCTCGGTGGAGAAGTACTGCGGCGTCCACGCCACGCTCTGCGGCATCGCCACCATCACCTGGGACTACGAAGTGCGCCCGTCGTCCGCCACCAACGCAGCCGCCGCGTCCAACGCCGCCGAAGCGCAGCCAAGCTAGCCAAAGACAGCCGCCGCTCCCCGGCGTCTGGCTGTCTTCTCGCTTCTCAATTCTCGCTTCTCAATTCTCGCTTCTCAATTCTCGCTTCTCAATTCTCGATCGACTCCTGATGTTCAAGAAGCTGCAACAGGCGCTCTTCGGCGCACCGCCCAAACCATCGCCCCCGCCGGGCGCACCGTCACCCTCCCACCACCCGGGGGAGCTGACCGACGCCACCTTCGGCGCGCAGGCGCTCGCGTGCGGGCCGCTGACGGTGGTCGACTTCTGGGCCGACTGGTGCCAGCCCTGCCAGGTGATGTCGGCACACGTCGAGATGCTGGCGCGCGAGTATGGCAACCGCCTGCGCGTCTTTGCGCTCGATGTCGACGAGAACCCGATCAGCGCCGACCGCTTCAGCATCATGGGGCTGCCCACGCTGCTGCTCTTCCGCGACGGCGTCGAAGTCGAGCGCATCGTCGGCGTCGGCCCGTACGAATCGCTGCGCCGCACCGTCGATCGGCTGCTGGCCGACTCTGCGCCGGCGGCTGAAGTCGCACCGCCGACCCACCCGCCTGCGCCGCCGGCACAGAGCGCCGACGTATAGTCTCCACCCACAGCCGCGCCCGCATCACCTGCCGGCGCCGCCCGCGCCGCCATCTGTTTCCAGCGCTCATCACCCTTTGGAGCCATCCTTATGCGCATGTCGCGCCTCTTTTTCCAGACCCTGCGAGACGCCCCCGCCGACGCCGAAATCGTCAGCCACCAGCTCATGCTGCGCACCTCGATGGTGAAGCAGATCGCCGCCGGCATCTTCGACTACCTGCCGCTGGGCCAGCGCGTCAAGGCCAAGATCGAACAGATCCTGCGCGAAGAGATGGACGCCATCGACGGCCAGGAGGTCTCGCTGCCCGTCGTACATCCGGCGGACCTGTGGCAGCGCAGCGGCCGCTGGGCGCAGATCGGCGACGACATGGCGCGCCTCAAGGACCGCAACGGCCGCGACCTCTGCCTGGGCATGACGCACGAAGAGCTGATGGCCGACATCGCCCAGGCCATCGTCTCGAGCTACCGCCAGCTGCCCTTTGTGCTCTACCAGATTCAGACCAAGTTCCGCGACGAACCCCGCCCGCGCGCCGGCACCATCCGCGTGCGCGAGTTCACCATGAAGGATGCCTACTCCTTCGACCGCGACGATGCCGGGCTGGATGCCTTCTACCCGCGCATCTACCAGGCCTACTTCAACGTCTTTCGCCGCACCGGGCTCGAGGTCATCGCCGTGGGCGCCGATGTGGGCATGATGGGCGGCAGCCTGGCCCACGAGTTTATGGCGCTGCTGCCCATCGGCGAGGACACGATCATCATCTGCGACCAGTGCGGCTACAAGTCCAACCGCCAGATCGCCACCTTCGCCAAACCGCAGCCGCCCACCGGCGCGCCGCTGCCGCTGGAAGAGGTGGACACGCCCAACACGCCCACCATCGCTGCCCTGGCCGACTTCCTTGGCATCCAGACGGCGCAGACGGCCAAGGCGGTCTTCCTCATGGCCCAGATCGACCAGGCCAACGGCGAAGTCGCCAACCAGTTTGTCTTCGCCGTCGTGCGCGGCGACATGGAGCTGAACGAGACCAAGCTGACCAACGCCGTCAAGGCGCGCGCGGTGCGCCCGGCCACGGTCGACGAGATCAAGGCCGTGGGCGCCGAGGCGGGCTATGGTTCGCCCGTGGGCGTGGCACGCGATAAGGTGCTGCTGGTAGTGGATGACCTGGTGGCCGCCAGCCCCAACCTGGTAGCGGGCGCCAACAAGCCCCACACGCACCTGCGCAATACCAACCACGGCCGCGACTACCAGGCCGACATCGTCACCGATCTGGTGGCCGCCGGCGAAGGGCACGCCTGCCCCACCTGCGGCGGGCCGCTGCGGGCCGTGCGCGGCGTCGAGGTGGGCAACATCTTCAAGCTGGGCACCCGCTACAGCCAGGCCATGGGCGCGACCTATCTGGACGAGCAGGGCGAGAGCAAGCCAATCGTCATGGGCTCCTACGGCATCGGCTCGGAGCGCACCATGGCCTGCATCGTCGAGCGCTTCAACGACGAGAAGGGCATCATCTGGCCAATCAGCGTCGCGCCCTACCAGATTGCGCTGGTGAGCCTGGCCACCGAGAAGCAGCCCGAGGTCGCCGCCGCCGCCGATACGATCTACAAGCAGCTCACCGACGCCGGCTACGAGGTGCTCTACGACGACCGCGACGAGCGCGCCGGCGTCAAGTTCAATGATGCTGACCTGCTGGGCATGCCCCTGCGCCTGACGGTGGGCGGCAAGGGGCTGGCGCAGGGCATTGTTGAGCTGCGCTACCGCCGCAGCGGCGAGACCGAGTCGATCCCGCTCGACAGCCTGCTGGATGGCGTGCGCGCGGCGGCCGACAAGGAGTGGGGCTGGATCAACGCCCTGCTGCGCCCCGAATCGCTCGAGAGCGCCTGAGCCGACATCGTCCCTGAACCTTTCGGCCGCGTACCGGGCAGCAGCCGCGCACCTGCTGCTGCCCGGCGCGGTCGTATTGTGCCGCACACCCGCCTGCACCCAACGTTTCGTCTACAGGCCACGCCCGTGAACGACGCCCAAGGCTCCAGCAACAGCCCCGCCTACAACTACCCCTACTACAACGTCGTCGACCAGATCTACCACGCTGAATGGTCGGCGGTGAAGCTGGCGCGCCTCGAGCTGCTGCGCGAGTCGATCGCGGCGCTTTGGCCGCAGGGGCACCCCACCCGGCTGGTGCATGTGGTGGGCACGGGCGGCAAGGGCTCCACCTGCCGCTTTCTCGAGATGGGATTCGGCACACTGGGCAAAGCCGGCGCCTTCCTCAGCCCCCACCTCTTCGACTATCGTGAGCGCTTCAGCGTCAATGGCGAGTTCGTTTCGCAGGCCGACGTGCAGTGGGCATGGGAGGCGCGCGTGCGCCCCTGGTGCGTGAAGCTGGCGCTGCGCCGCCCCGAGCACGTACACACCTTCCACGAAGTCTCGATCCTGCTCGCGCTCTCGATCTTCGAGCGCCACGAGGTGGAGTGGGCCGCGCTTGAGGCCGGCATCGGCGGCCGCTACGACCAGACGCGCGCCGTCGACGTCGCCGCCGTTGCCCTTACCTTTGTGGGCAGCGACCACGCCAACCTCCTGGGCGACGACCTGTGGCAGCGCGCGCTCGACAAGGCCGGCGCCGCCCGCCCCGACGTCCCCTTCTTCACCAGCGACCGCACGCCCGACACGCTGCAGCTGATCGACGCCATCTGTCGCGACGCCGGCGCGCCGCTGCACACGGTGGGCGAACCCGAGGTGGCGGCGCTGGTGCAGGAGCTGCACGCGCGCCGGCTGGAAGTCGGCCCCGAATCGCTGCTCCATGCCCCCTACCAGAAGGTGAACGCCGCCCTCGCCGCCGCCGTGATTGGCGAACTGGCGCCCCAGATCGACCGGGCGCGCATGCTGCAGGCCTTTGCCGACGCCCGCCTGCTGGGCCGCTTCTGGAAAGTGGAAGAGGGCGTCTACGCCGACATCGCCCACAACTTCGAGAAGATCAACGCCCTGGCCGGCGAGATCGAGCGCCAGTTCGGCGACGCCGGCAAAATCCTGATCCTCGGCATGTCGGGCAAGCGGGTGCCGGGCAAGATCTTCGGCGCGCTCGCGCGCATGGCGCGCACCATCATCGTCACCGGCGCCTCCTACAAGGGGCTGGACCCCGGCCGCGTCGCCGCCGAGGTGACGCCACTCGCCGGCGACACCCCCACGCTGGTGGTGGCCGACCCGCGCCACGCCCTCGATGCCGCACGCGCCATGCGCCAGCCCGGCGAGGTGATCCTGCTCACCGGCTCCACCTACATGATCGAACAGGCGCTCAACGCCGACCCGCACCTGCGCACCCTGGGCGCGACCTTTGGCTGGCGCATGCACGTGCCCAGCGAGGCCACTGGCACGCTCTCGCTCACCCTGCCGCAGCCACCCCCACCCCTGCGCTAGCCGCTCCAGCCCCCCTGTAAACCGGCTGGCCGCCACTTGACCCCTGCCCGCGCCTGCCCTAAGATGCGGACATGAGCCGCAAGACCCCTGACCCCACCCCCAGCTTCCAGCCGCCGCCCGACCTCTTCGGCGCCGACCCGAACGACGCCCTGCCGCCCGACCACCGCAGCGGCTACGTCGCCGTCATCGGCCGGCCCAACGTGGGCAAATCCACCCTCCTCAACCGGCTGCTCGGCCAGAAGCTCGCCATCGTCACACCCAAGCCGCAGACAACGCGCGACCCAATCCTGGGCATCGTCACCCTGCCCACGGCGCAGATCCTCTTCCTCGACACGCCAGGCATCCACAAGCCGCTGCACAAGCTGGGCGAATACATGGTGGCCGCCGCCGAAGAGACGATCACCGACGCCGACGTGGTGCTCTGGCTCGTCGATGGTTCGGCGCCCCCCACCGAGGAAGACCAGCTGATCGCCGAGCTGCTGCAGCAGATGCAGGCGCGCCGGCCGCTGCGCACGCTGGTGCTGGGGCTGAACAAGAGCGACCTGCATCCCGGCCGCGCCCAAGACGACCCCGGCCCCCACGCCGCAGCCTACCGCGCCCTGCTGGGCTGGTGGAGCCAGAGCAGCAGCCCGCTCACCGTGGCGCTGATCAGCGGCAAAACGGGCGCCGGCGCCGATACCCTGCTCGACACGCTGCGCAGCCTGCTGCCGCTGGGCCCCCGCTACTACCCCGAAGACGAAATCACCGACGTGCAGACCCGCTTTGTGGTCGCCGAACTGATTCGCGAGCAGGCGCTGCTGCAGCTGGGCGAAGAGGTGCCGCACAGCATCGCCGTCGAGGTCGACGAGTTCAGCGAGCGCGGGCCGGGGATGACCTACATCTCGGCCGTGCTCTATGTGGAGCGCGACACGCAGAAGGCGATTGTGCTGGGCAAGAGCGGGCGCACGATCAAGGCGATCGGCGCCGCTGCGCGCCCGCAGATCGAAGAGCTGGTGGGCACGCGCGTCTACCTTGAGCTTTGGGTGAAGGTATGGGAGCGCTGGCGGCGGCGCGAGGAGACACTGCGCCGCCTGGGCTATGCGGTCGCCCGCTCGTGAGCACGTTGACCGTGGAGAGCCCGTCTGCAAGCGCCGCGCCCTCTGCCGCCGAGTTGACGCGCCGGCTCAAGCGCGAGGCGCAGCGGCTGGGATTCGACCAGTGCCGCATCACCCCCATAGGCGAGGCGCCCCACGCCGACTTCTTTACGGCATGGCTGCGCGCCGGCCGCCCCGGCGTGATGGAGTTTCTGGCCGCGCTGGCCGAGCGGCGGCGCATGCCGGTGCTGCATTCGCCCGCGCGCGACGGCGCCGAACCCTTCCGCTCGGTGATCGTGCTCGCCGCCAACTATGCCCCCGGCGCCGAAGCTGCGCTCACCGGCCCGCTCGCCGCCGAAGTAGCGCGACTGGAAGACCCCGCCCACGGCCGCTTTGCCGCCTATGCCTGGGGCAGCGACTACCACGACATTCTGCGCCTGCGCGTCTACGAGCTTGACGCCGCGCTGCGCGCCTGGAGCGGGCGCGCCACCTTTGGCAAAGGCTTGGTCGACACCGGCCCCGTGCTCGAACGCGACTGGGCCGCGCACTCCGGCATGGGCTTCTTTGGCAAGAACTGCTGCATCATCCACCCCACGCAGGGCAGTTGGCTGCTGCTCTCGACGCTGCTGGTGCCGGAACTCTTTGAGTACGACGAGGCGCCGCCCCAAGGCAGCGAACCGGCGCCGGCCGAGGTGCTTGCCGGACTACCCCCCGCCGGTGACTACGGCGCTTGGGAGATCCCGCTGCATGGTGCGCCCGCCGGCGAGGCAGAGACGCAAGTTGCTACCTGCGGCCGCTGCACCCGCTGCCTGGAGGCGTGCCCCACCGGCGCGTTCGTCGGCCCCTACCACCTGAACCCGCAGCGCTGCATCGCCTACTGGACGATCGAGACGCAGGCGCCAATTCCGCACAACCTGCGCCCGGCCTTTGGTAATCGCATCTTCGGCTGCGACATCTGCCAAGCCGTCTGCCCGTGGAACCAGCGGCTGCCCGCCACCCGCGTGGTGGATGGGTCGCTGGCGCCCCAGCCGGGCCACGTCGCACCGCCGCTGCTGGCCGGCTTCGACCCCGCCGACCCCTACTGGCTCGACGAGGCCGCCTTCGCACGCCGCTTTGCCGGAACGCCAATCCTGCGTGCCACGCGCGCCGGCATGCTGCGCAACGTCTGCGTGGCGCTGGGCAACCAGGCGTCGCCCGCGGCGCTGCCCGCTCTGGCGCAGGCGCTCAACGACCCGCACCCTGCCCCGCGCGGCCACGCCGCCTGGGCGCTGGGCTGTCTTTGCCCGCAGCATGCACACGCTGTCCGTCCCCTGCTCCAGCGCCGCCTGACGCGCGAGAAGGACGACTGGGTGCGCGACGAGATTGCCCTTGCCCTGACCGCAGCGCGCGAACGAAACCCGGCGCCGCCAGCTGCGTACTGATTTCAGGCGCCCTTTGCGCAGTGCGCCTCGCTGCGCCGCCCTCCATTCATACCACCTGACTTGCGGAGATGCTCATGGACATTCTGAAGGCCTTTACTTTTTTCACCGAAGACGAGCGCTGGATCCAGAAGTTGGGTGTCGGTACGGCGGTGGTGCTGATCAGCGCACTGCTCAGCCCGATCCTGATCGGCTTCGCCGGCTTCTTCATCCTTGCCGGCTACTGCGTGCGCCTGCTGCAGAATGTGCGCGACGGCCACGCCCGCCCGCTGCCCGAATGGGACCGCTGGGGCGAGGACATGGTCGACGGCTTCAAGCTGACCGTCGTCAACTTCCTCTACGCACTGCCCGTCTTCATCTTCGTGATTCCCATGATCCTTGGCGCGGTGCTGATGGACAGCAGCCAAGAGGCCGGCTTTCTCGGCGTGCCGCTGCTCACCTGCGGCATCTGCCTCGTTACCCTCTACGCGCTCTTCCTGACCGTGGCGCAGCCTGCCATCATGATCGTGTTTGCGCGCGAGAAGTCGATTGGCAGTGCGCTGCGCTTCCGCGATGTGTGGGAGTGGACGCGCCGCAACATCGGCCCCGTAATCATCGTGGCGTTCGTCTACCTTGCGGCCAGCGCCGTGATCCCCTTTGCCGCCATGGTGATTGGCACGATCCTGCTTGTGATCGGCCTGATCGTCACCATCCCGCTGAGCGTGCTGCTGCTTTCGCTTGTGCAGGCGCACCTGTATGGCCAGCTGGCCGGCGCCGATGCCATGGAGGGCCGCGCCTACACCCCGGCTGCGCCCCTGGCGCCGGTTGCACCTGTCGCGCCCGCCCGCCCGGCGGGGCCCGAGGCTGCCTTCGTCATCGACCCCGAACTGGGTGGCCGGGTCGAGTTGGGCACAGCGCTGGGCGCCGAGCTGGGTACAGAGTTGGGTACTGTAGCCGTGCCGCCGGTAAGCCAGCTGCCGCCGGTTGCGCCGCCGGTTGATTCGTTTGCCGGCGAAGTGAGCGAGTGGACGCCCGCTCCCCTGCCGCCGGCCGAAGCTGACGTGGTGGACTTTGCGCCGGCCGCCCCCGCACCCGACGCGCCCGTTCCTGATGCGCCGCCGGCCGACAGCCCTTCCGGCGACGCGCCGCGCAGCGATGAGAGCGGCGGCTGGGGGATCTAAAGCAATCGAGGAGCGAGGAACCAGGATCGAGGCTGGCCTCGGCGAATTGGTGTGACGTATGAAGGATAAGTGCCCGGCCGATCGTGGATCGGCCGGGCTTGCTTTTGCGCCGAGGATGGGCGGCGGGCCTTCGTGCAATTCATCACAACTGGCGGCCTTTGGCTACCGATTCTGCACGATTCCCCGCCGCTTGCTGCCGAATTTGCAGCAGCACCCTTGACAACCCGCGCGGGCCGCGCTATCTTGGACACTCAGGAGCGCAAGAGACGCCTGTGAACCTTGACCGGACCGACCGCAGCATCATCAAGGCCCTCAAGAGCGACGGCCGCCTGCCCTTCAGCACCATTGCCGCGCAGCTGGGCGTCTCGCCCGGCATGATCCGCCAGCGCGTGCTGCGTATGAACGAGCAGGGCGTGCTCCAGTTCGCAGCCGTCACCAACCCGCTGAAGATCGGCTATCACAGCATGGCGCTGATCGGCGTCAAGGCCGATGGCCACCGCATGCGCGAGATTGCGCGCCAGATCGCCGCCTTCGAAGAGGTGATCTACCTCGCCATCACCGCCGGCACCTACAACTTCCTGGTCGAGGTGATCTGCAGCGACAACGCCCACCTGCTGCACTTCCTCTCCGAGCGGCTCTACAGCGTCGAGGGCGTGCGCGAGGCCGAGACCTTCATCTACCTCGACATCGTCAAGGAGATCTACGCCTGGGATCCGCCCCACGCCGACGGCGAAACGGCGGCAGGTCCGGACGGCGCCGGCGCGCGCGAAGCCTCTGATGTAACTGTGTGACGCGCAGTGTGTAACTGCACCAAGTCCCTGACCGATCGTGGGTCCGGGCAAGGGGGGTGTCTCACCAAGTGACTGGAGGCCGGCGCCGCGTACATGCGCCGCCGGGCAAACGCTCCAGCAGCCGCAGTGCGGCCGCAAGCCCAACCTGCAGGTTTCCCTTGCCCACCAAAACCCCGCGCCTGCGCGGCTTGGAGACCCATGATCACAAACAACAAACGCACCCGCGCCCTCTTCAACGAGGCCAAGCAGTACATCCCCTTTGGCGTCAACTCCAACTTCCGCTACTGGGGTGACGACCACACCCCCATCTTCCACCGCGGCGAAGGCGCTCATCTGTGGGACGCCGACGACAACCGCTACGTCGATTACCGCCTGGGCTTTGGCCCCATTATCCTCGGCCACGCCTACCCGGCCGTTACCCGGCGCGTGACCGAAGCGATCCAGAGCGGCGTGCTCTTTGCCGCCACCACGCCTGTGGAGATCGAGCTGGCCAAACGCTTTACGCGCATGACGGGCATGGACAAGGTGCGCCTGAGCAACACCGGCACCGAAGCCAACATGCACGCCCTGCGCATTGCCCGCGCCTATACCGGACGCGAAAAGTTCATCAAGTTCGAGGGCAACTACCACGGCAACTTCGACTATGTGATGTTCAGCGGCCCCACCAGCAACGCCGAGCTGCTGGGGCCGCGCAGCCGGCCGCACCGCGTGCGCGCCACGCAGGGGCTGCCGCTGGGCGTGCGCAACTACCTGATCTCGCTGCCCTACAACGACGTCGAGCTGCTGGAGAAGGCCTTTGCCGAGCACGGCGAGGAGCTGGCGGCGGTGATGGTTGAGCCGATCATGGGCAACGTCGCCGGCATCATGGCCGACCGCACCTGGCTGCAGGCCATGCGCCGCCTGTGCGACCAATACGGCGTGGTGCTGCTCTTTGACGAGGTGAAGACGGGCTTTCGCATTGCACGCGGCGGCGCGCAGGAATACTTCGGCGTCAAGGCCGACCTGGCAGCCTATGCCAAGGCGATGGGCAACGGCTTCCCGGTTTCGGCCGTGGCCGGGCGCGATGCGATCATGGCGGTGGTGGAGCCGGGGCGCGTGGCGCACGGCGGCACCTACTGCGGCAACATGGTGGCGGCTTCGGCGGCGGCGGCCACGCTCGAGATTCTGGAAGAGCAGCCGGTGATCGAGACGATCTTCGCCCGCGGCCGCACGCTGATGGAGGGCATCGGCAGCCTGCTACGCAGCCGCAGCCTGCCGCACGTGCTCTGCGGTGTGCCCTCGATGTTCAGCCTGCTGCTGGGCAGCGACGAGCCGCCGGTAGACTACCGCAGCTATGCGCGCTTCGACGCCGAGCTCTTTGGCAAGCTGGGCAGCGCGCTGATTGCCGAGGGCGTGCTGGTGGACGACGACCCGCGCGAGCCCTGGTTCATCTCCTACAGCCACGACGAGCACGTGGTGGAAGAGACGCTGGAGAAGTTTGAGGACGCGCTGCGAGTGGCCTTCCCCGGCCGCCGCCTTGCCCGCGCGGCGTAATGCGAGCGAGAAGCGAGAAGCGGCGGAGCGATCGAGAAGCGAGAAGCGAGAAGACAGCAGGCGCAGCGAGAGAGTTGATTCAGGGTGGGGAGGAAGATAGAAGGGCGGCGCCGCAATCCCGCGTGTCTTGATCCTGCCAGACACCCCTTGCGTGTGATTTCCTGTTGCTGCCCGGCGAACGACAGGGGTAGCCGCCCCTCCGGTGCGACTGAACCACCGCCCGCCCGCAACCTGCACCGCGAAACGAGAAGCAAAGAAGGGCGGCACCGCAACCACGCGGCGCCGCCCTTCTGTCTTTCCCTTCCCCCTGAATCAGCGTCCTTCCCAGCGCCTGCCGTCTTCTCGCTTCTCGATCGCTCCGCCGCTTGCCTCAGATCGTCCGATGCACAATCCGCCCATCACACACCGTGAGCGCGACGCGGGCGGCGGGCAGTTCGTCGTCGGGCAGGGCGAAGAGGTCGCCGTCGACCAGGGCAAGGTCGGCCAGGTAGCCGGGGCGCAGCATGCCCTTCTCGTGCTCCATGAACTCGGCGTAGGCCGCGCCGTGCGTGTAGCCCAGCAGCAGCTCCTCAAGCGTCTGGCGCTGGTCGGGCTGGCCGGGCGCCCAGGGTTCGCGCACGCGCCCGGCCCAGAGGCCCAGGATCGGGTTGAGGCTGGCCACGGGCCAATCGCTGCCATAGGCCATGCGCGCCCCTGTGCGCCGGATCGTCTCCCAGGCAAAGCTGAGCGGCCAGCGCGCCTCGCCCACGCGCGAGGGCCACACATCGCCGGCGTGCAGCGTGGGCGGGCAGTGGATCGGCTGCATCGAGGCCACCACGCCCAGCTCGCAGAAGCGCGGCACATCGGCGGCGGTGATCTGCTCGATGTGCTCCACACGGTGGCGGCTGTCGCGCACGCCGTTGACGCGCTGGGCGTGCGCGAAGCCGTCGAGCGTGCGGCGCACGGCGCCATCGCCGCAGCAGTGCACAAAGATCTGCAGCCCCAGCGCATCGGCGGCGGCGGCGATGGCATTGAAGCGCTCGGCCGTGTGCAGCGAGTCGCCCCGATTCCCCGGCGCGCCGGCGTAGTCGTCTACCATCAGCCCCGTATACGACTCCAGCACGCCATCCATAAAGACCTTGACCGCGCCGGCGCGCACATGGCTGCCGCGGTACTGCTCGCGCCAGAGCACGCCATTGGCCACCTCTTCCACCGGCGTTTCGGGGCGAATGTCGTAGGGCACATAGACGCGCAGCGAGAGCGCGCCTTCGGCCTCGAGCTGGGCGTAAAGCTCGATCGAGCCCTCGCGGCCGTCCATGTTGTGCACGCTGGTCAGCCCATTCTGCGCACAGAGCGCCAGCCCTTGTTCGAGCAGCAGCCGCTCGCGCGCCGCATCGAGCTTGGGGATAAGGTCGCGCACGGGGTTCACGGCATCGGGTTCGCGCAGTTCGCCGGTGGCGGTGCCGGTGGCGGGGTCCATCACAATCTCGCTGCCCGGCGGCAGCTCGCGCCCGTTGAAGATGCCGCCACGCTGCAGCGCAATCGTATTCACCCACACAGTGTGGCCATCGAAGGCGGTGAGGAAGACGGGGCGGTCTGGCACCAGCGCATCAAGAAAGTGGCGGTCGAAGCGGCGGTCGTCGTGGGCAAAGGCGCTGTACTTGACCTGCACGCCGCGCAGCCATTCGCTCTCGGGGTTGGCGGCGGCAAAGGTGCGTAATGCGTCGGCGATTTCGTCCATGGTGTCGGCGTCGCCCAACTGCAGGTGATCAAGGTTGAGCGAGCCGTAGAGCAGGTGAAAGTGGCTGTCGATCAAGCCGGGCAGCAGCGTGCGGCCGCCGCAGCCGATCAGCTCGGTGGCGGGGCCGCGCAGGTTCAGCACATCGGCATTGCTGCCCACGGCCAGAATGCGGCTGCCGGCCACGGCCACGGCTTCGGCGCGCGGCTGGGCGCTGTCGGCCGTCCACACCTGGGCGTCGGTCAGAATCAAGTCGGCGGTTGCGGATGCACTCATTATGCGCTCTTCCATCGGTTCAAGGAGAGGCGACAGGCGGGCAGTCACTGCCGGCCCGCCTGCCGCCAAAGTTCACAGGCTGCGGGCTACTCGGCGTCGAGCTTCCAGTTCTGCACATCCCACGAGAGGCTGCCCCACATGTTCACCTCGTAGCCGCTCAGCCGGTTCGAAGCGCCGTAGCCCTCGGTGAAGAGGAAGAGGTTGAGGCGAGGGAGCTCGGTCGCGATGAGATCGGAGAGTGCGCAGTAGTTCGTGCGCCGCTCCTCGACGCTGATGGTGGCGCCGGCGGCGTCGATCAGCGCGTCGGCCTCGGCGCTCACCCAGCGCGAACTGTTGTCGCCCGAGGGGTTCGCCTCGGTGGGGATCTGCGTCGAGTGATAGGTGCTGACGATGGCGGCGTGCGGGTCCAGGCTCAGGCTGGTGTCGTAGATCAGGATGTCGAAGTTGCCCAACTGGCGCGGTGCGCCGTCCTCGAACGAGCCGAAGATGATCGAGAAGTCATCGTTCTGGATCGTCGTCTCGATGCCTACCTGCTTCCACATCTCGGCCAGCGCCTCTTGCAGACGCACCAGCGGCTGGAAGTTGGTGTAGCCGTTCAGCTGCAGCGTCAGGCGCGTGCCGTCGGCGGCGTACTCGGCGCCCTGCGCCACGCGCACGCCGTCGTCGCCCATCACCCAGCCGGCTTCCTCGAGCAGGGCGTTGGCGGCCTCGACGTCAAAGCCGTAGATGCGCTCCTGGTCGCACTTGTACCAGCCATAGGCAAAGGGGGTGGCAGTCTCGATTGAGCCCTTGTTCACCTCGGTCACGATCAGCTCGGTATTCGTGGCATGAGCGATCGCCTGGCGCACGCGCAGGTCGCCCAGAATCGGGTGGGGCGGCGTGGCGCCGGGGTCGTCGTCAAAGGGTTGGCTCAGGTTGAAGAAGAGCGTCATGTTCCACTGGCCGGGAATCTCCTGCAGCGTCGCCATGCCGTCGACCTGCGGGTCGTACTCCTCGGCGGTCAGGCCGGGCCAAAGGTGCACCGTGCCCTCGCCCTGCGCCATCATCGCCACCTGCGCGCCGGTGTCGGGCACAATCTTGAAGATCAGTTCGTCGATGTAGGGCTGGCCCTCGAGGTAGTAGTTGGGGTTGCGCGCCATCACAATGCTGTCGCCGGCTAGCCATTCCGAGACGACATAGGGGCCGGCCGAGACGGGGTTGCGGTTCCACTCCCACGTCAACATCTCTTCGGGCGCGCCGGTGGCGTGACGGGGCAGCAGCCCATAGAGCCACTGCGACAGGTAAGCCAGCGTCGGCTCGCTGTAGGTGATCACCGCCGTCAGCGCGTCGGGCGTCTCGATCGACTCGATCAGATCCATGCTCAGCGAGATCACGTTGCCCGCCGCCGGATTGCTCAGCGCTTCCCAGGTGAACTTGATGTCGTCGCTCGTCAGCGGCTCACCGTCGGACCAGAGCAGCCCTTCGCGCAGCGTCCACGTTACGGTCTTGAAGTCGGCCGAGACGCCGCCGTTCTCCACGGTGGGAATCTCGGCAGCCAACACGGGCTGGAAGTCGCCGTTGGCGTCGGGAGCGGCAAGGGGCCCGCTCACGGCGTCGGCCACCTGGCGCACAATCGCCGCCGTGGCGTGATACTGGTTCAATGACGCCGGCTCTTCGGGGATGATCAGCACGGCGCGCGAGGGTTCGCCCTCGGCAGCCTCGCCGGCAGCCTCGCCGGAATCAGCGGCAGGGCCGGCGCAGGCAGCCAGCAGCGCAATCAGGGCAAGCAGAAGCAGCAGGGCCGGCGCACGCCGGAGGTGGGTGAGGCGCATGGTCTCTCTCTTTCAAGCGGTGCCGCAAAGGGGTTCGCGCATCGAATGGTTCGGCTAGCGCGCTGCGTAGGGGTCAAACGCGTCGCGCAGGCCGTCGCCGATGTAGTTGATCGCCATGGTGGTAATGAAGAGCAGCAGGCCGGGAAAGATCATCAGCCAGGGGGCGCGCAGGGCGTAGACTTGGCCGGTGGCAAGCAGGTTGCCCCAACTGGGCGTGGGCGGCTGCACGCCAAAGCCCAGGTAGCTTAGCCCCGATTCGACGATGATCGCCGAGGCCACCAGCAGCGTCGCCTGCACGATGATCAGGCTCACGGTGTTGGGCAGGATGTGACGCGCCATGATGCGGGCAGGGCGCACGCCCAGCCCGCGCGCCGCCAGTACAAAGTCTCGCTGCTTGAGCGTGAGGAAGATGCCACGCACCAGCCGCGCCGGCCACATCCACGAGAGCAGGGCAATCACCACGATCACCAGCACCACGCTGCTCGAGACACCGAGCGCTGGGCTCTCGCGCAGCACGGTGCTGATCAGGATCAGCACAAAGAGCGTGGGCAGCGTGAGGAAAGAGTCGGTCACGCGCATCAGCAGGTTGTCGATCCAGCCGCCCACATAGCCCGCCACCATGCCCACCAGCACGCCGATAGCCAGCGTCAGCAGCGTGGCCCACGCCCCCACCAGCAGCGAAATCCGCCCGCCGTAGAGCGTGCGCGTAAAGAGGTCGCGCCCCAGGTCGTCGGTGCCAAACCAGTGCTGCGCCGAAGGGGGCTGCAGGTCGCGCGTCAGGTCCTGCGCCGTCGGCTCGTAGGGGCTGAGCGGGGCGAGCAGCACAGCGGCCACCATCAGCGCCAGCACGCCCACCGCCACCAGCGCCGGCTTGTGGCGGCGAAAGCGCCTCCAGACGAGCTGCGTGGGCGTCAGCGCCTTCGGTTCGGCCTTGGCGCCGCGCGGCGCGAGCACGGGTGCGGCCGCGGGCACAGCAACGAAGTCACTCATGGCGATTGCGTGGGCTACTCGAAGCGGACGCGCGGGTCCAGCCGCGCGTAGACCAGGTCGGCGAAGAGGTTGGCCAGCACGATCAGCAGGGCGTTGATGAGGATAATGCCCAGCAGCACAGGATAGTCGCGCCCGCGCGCCGCCTCCCAGAAGAGGCGCCCCATGCCCGGCCACGAGAAGATTGTCTCGACGAAGAGCGCGCCGCCGAAGATCGAGGGGAAGTCGAGCGCAATCATGGTGACCAGCGGGATAAGCGCGTTGCGCCCGGCGTGCTGATAGACGACGCGGCGTCGGCCAATGCCTTTGGCGCGGGCCGTGCGTACATAGTCGGCGCTCAGCACCTCGAGCATCGAGGCGCGGAAGAAGCGGGCATACCAGGCCACCCAGACAAAGACGAGCGTCCCCACCGGCAGCACCATGTGCCAGAGCAGGTCGCCCAGCGTACGGTCGCCGCCGGTGCTGTACATGCCGCCCGCAGGCAGCAGCGGCCCGCCCGTAAAAGGGTTGTTGAGCCAGACGTAGAAGACGATGATCGCCATCAGCCCAAACCAGTAGACGGGCACCGATTGCCCGGCAAAGGTGACGACGGTGACGATATGGTCAAACCATGAGTAGGGGCGCTGCGCCGCAATGGCCCCCAGCGGGATAGCCAGCAGCACGGTGAGCACAAACGCGCTGCCCACCAGCAGCAGCGTGGCGGGCATGCGCTCGCCGATCATCGTGCTGACGGGGCGGTTCGACTTGATCGAATCGCCCAGGTCGCCGCGCAGCACGCCGCCAATCCAGCTCGCGTACTGCACGGGCAGCGGCTTGTTCAGCCCCAGCCGCTCGCGCAGCGCCTCGCGCTGTTCGGCGCTGATGTTTGGGTTGCGCATGGCCTGCGCCAGCGGCCCCCCGGGCGCGCTGCGCACCAGGAAGAAGAGGATGACGCTGAGCAGGAGCAGAAGCGGAATTGCCTGCAGCAGACGGCGGAGGATGTAGTTTCCCACGGCGAAGCTTCCCAGCCCAGGGCAAGGCGGCGCGAGGGACGCAGGTGCAGGACGGTTGTCCGGAGTGCGGTATGTGGTCTGCGGGTGCGGAAATGGACGTTCAGCGAGAGGTCTGCACCTGGCCTGCGGGGCACCGGGGCCGGAGCGGCCGGGATGCTCGATGGCGTTGGCGTAGGGTTGCGATTCTAACGGAACGCTTGGCTGGCGTCAAACGCTCTGCGGCAGAAGCAGGCCGGCGGCGAGGAGTTCTCCCCGCCGCCGGCTGTGATGGGCGATGGATCATCTGCTGCGCGGCTACTGCCCCTTCGCCTCGGTCCAGACGCGGTCGTAGAGCGGGGTGGCGTCGCCCACGTCGGTAATGCGGTGGGCGGCGGCCAGCACTTCGGCCGGCACGTTGGTGATCGACGAACCCATGTAGCGTTCGTAGAGCTCGGGCTGGTTCGTCTGCGCCCACTCCAGCGAAGCCTGGTTTGGGTTCAGATAGGGGAAGTCGCGCATCGTTAGCCAGAAGAGCTCGGGCTGGTTGATGTAGTTGAGCCAGGCGTAGGCGGCGTCGGGGTTGGGCGCGCCGACGGGGATTGCCCAGTTGTCCATCCAGCGGATCGCGCCCTCGGTGGGGTAGATGAAGTCGATGCTCTCCAGTTCGTCGGCGGCCTGCCTGGCTTCACCCGTCCACACAATGCCCAGGTCGGCGTCGCCAGCGATCAGCGCCGTCTTGGGGCTGTCGCTGTCGAAGATCTTCACACCCTCCACCAACTCGGCCAGGCGTGCGCCCGCCTCGTTGATCTGCGCCTCGTCAGTGGTGTTGATGTCGTAGCCCAGCGTCAGCAGCGTGGCGCCGATGATCGTGCGCGCGTCGTCCACCATCACCATGCGCCCGGCGTACTCCTCGTTCCACAGGTCTGCAAATGCGGCGGGCACATTCTCCACCGCGTCGGTGTTGACCACAATCGCATCCAGGCCTGCCTGATAGGGCACGGTGTAGTCGTTGTTGGGGTCGAAGGGCTGGTTGAGGAAGTCGTCGCCGAAGTTGGCGAGCGCGGGCAGCTGCGCGGCGTCGAGCTGCGTGAGCAGCCCCTGGCGCACCATCAGTTCGACGATCTGGTCGGTGGGCTGGGCCAGGTCGTAGCTGGTGTTACCCGCCGAAAGCTTGGCGTACATCTCCTCGTTGCTCGAGAACTCGTCGCGGTTGACGCTGATGCCGTAGACCTCTTCGAAGCAGTCGATGATCTCTTGCGGAATGTACTCCGTCCACACAAAGAGGTTCAGCTCGTCCGAAGTGACCTCGACGCGCGGCGAAGGCTCGGGGCAGGCAAAGGCCACCTCCTCATCGCCACTGTCCGCACTGTCGGCGCTGTCGGCACCGTTGCCGCCGCCACAAGCCGCCAGCAGCAGCGCCAGCAGCAGAAGCGCAACCCAGAAAGCCGCGCGGCCGCGGCGGCCGGCACCCATCCTCTTCATCTCGTCTCCCTTGGCCACAGGCCATTGGTCGGTTGTGAAACATCCGGCGCGCCACACGCAGCGCCGCATGCAAGATAACGCAGCAAGCACGTGCAAAGTCCCGCGCTACCGGGCCTTGACCTCGGTCCAGATGCGGTCGAGCGCGGGCAGCGCCTCGCCCACGTCGCGAATGTGGTGGCCGCGGGCAACGTCTGCGGCCGGCATGTTGGTGATGGGCGAGTTGATGTAGGCCTCGTAGAGTGCGGGCTGGTTGGTGCGCGCCCATTCGAGCATGGCGGCGTTGGGGTTGGTATAGGGGAAGTCGCGCAGCGTCAGCCAAAAGAGATCCGGCTGCAGCGTATAGTTGATGAAGGCATGGGCGGCGTCAGGGTTGGGCGCGGTCGCCGTGATGGCGTAGTTGTCCTGCCAGAGGATGGCGCCCTCGCTGGGGTAGATGTATTCGATCGCCGGGTTCTCGCGCTGCGCCAGCACCGCCTCGCCCGTCCAAACCATGCCCAGGTCCACATCGCCGGCCAGCAGCGCGGCCTTGGGGTTGTCGCTCTCGAAGAGCTTGATGTTGGGCACCAGCTCCAGCAGGCGGGCGCGTGCCTCTTCCAGGTGGGCCGGGTCGGTGCTGTTCAGGTCGTGACCCAGGGTCAGCATCGTCAACCCAATCACCGAGCGGGCGTCGTCCAGAAAGGTCATGCGCCCGGCGTACTCGTCGTTCCACAAGTCGGCCCACGACATCGGCACGTTCTCCACCGCGGCGGTGTTGACGGCGATGGCGTAGGTTCCGGCCTGGTAGGGCACGGTGTAGTTGTTGCCGGGGTCGAATGCGAGGTTGAGATAGGCCGGGTCGATCCAGTCGAAGACGGTAAGCTGCTCGCGGTCGAGCGGTTGCAGCAGCCCCTGACGGATCAGCACCTCGAGGATGTAGTCGGTGGGCTGCACCAGATCGTAGTTGGTGGCGCCGGCCGCCAGCTTGGCGTTGAGCTCGCTGTTCGTCGAGTAGACGTCGTGGTTGACAGTGACGCCGTAGACCTCCTCGAAGCAGCGGATGTGGTCGTCGGGCACATACTCGGCAAAGGTAAAGAGGTTGAGCTCGCTCGAGCTGACCTCGAGCCGGGGGTTCGCCGGCGGGCAGACGAACTGGGCAGCTTCGGCTTCGGCGGCGACATCAGCGGCGGCGTCTTGCGGTGCAACCGGCGCCACGCAGCCGGCCGCCAGCGCGCCCAGCAGCAGCAACAGCAGCGCGCAGGCCACGCCGCGCGAGGAATGGACCCGCATGAAGGCTTCTCCTTGCTCGGCGCGCCTGGTTTTGATCGATGGCGCTGCCGGTGCGCACATTCTAGCGATTGCCTGCCAAAGCTGCGAAACCGGCAGGCAAGCGATCAAAAAGGGGCTGCGCCCAGCGGTGGACGCAGCCCCTTTCTACAGCTGATCCTCACCAATTGCGGGCTACTGCCCCTTCACCTCGGTCCAGATCGCATCATAGAGCGGCAGCGCGTCGCCCACATCAAGCATGCGGTGACCGGCGGCGATCGCTGCGGCCGGCGTGTTGGTGATGTTCGAGCCCATATATGCCTCGTAGAGCTCGGGGTGGTTCTCCTTGGCGAACTCCAGCGTTGCCGTGCTGGGGTTGCTGTAGGGGAAGTCGCGCAGCATCATCCAGAAGAGATCGGGCTGCAGCGTGTAGTTGAGCCAGGCATAGGCGGCGTCGGGGTTGGGCGCATCGGCCACCATCACGTAGTTGTCCTGCCAGAGGATGGCGCCCTCGGCGGGATAGACGTACTCGATCGCCTGCTGTTCCTGCTGCGCCAGAAAGGCCTCGCCGGTCCAGGTCATGCCCAGGTCTACGTCGCCGGCAATCAGCGCCGACTTGGGGCTGTCGCTGTCGAAGAGCTTGATGTTGGGCACCAGGGCAGCCAGCTTCTCCTTGGCGCGGTCGAGCACGGCCGGGTCGGTGGTGTTGGGGTCTTCGCCCAGCGTCAGCAGCGTGAGCGCAATCACGGCGCGCGAGTCGTCCAGGAAGACCAGCCGCCCGGCGTACTCCTCGCTCCACAGATCTTCCCATGTTGCCGGGCTCTTCTCGACGGCCTCTGTATTCACCACAATCGCGTCGGTGCCGATCTGATAGGGGATCGAGTACTTGTTGCCGGGGTCAAACGCAAAGTCCAGGTAGTTGGGGTCAAAGCCGTCGAGCACGGGCAGCCTGGCCTTGTCCAGCTCCTGCACCACGCCCTGGCGGATCATCAGCGGCACGATGTAGTCGGTGGGCAGGGCGAGGTCAAAGCTCGAGCCGCCGGCCGAGAGCTTGGCGTACATCTCCTCGTTGCTCGAGTACTCGCTGCGGTTCACCGAGATGCCATAGACCGCTTCGAAGCAATCGATGACGTCTTCGGGGATGTACTCGGTCCAGACAAAGAGGTTGAGCTCGGTGGAGGCAACCTCGAGGCGTGGGTTCGGTTCTGGGCAGGTGAAGGCGCCCTCTTCGGCGGCGGCGCCATCAGCTTCGGCGGCCGGCGCCGCGTCGCCACCGCAAGCTGCAATCGCCAGCACGAGCAACAACAGGGCAAGCGGCAACAGCAGGGCGCGCGCGCGGGCGCGGCTCAACGAAGCGAGTCGGGTGAACACGGGGTGTCTTCCTAGCTGAGAAGGTGGGCACGCCTCGAGCGAGGGCGGCCGGCGGATGAGCTGCGTCCGTCCCTGGCCGGAGCCAGGCAAAGCGTTTTTGGCGCTGTCCGCCCCCGCATCAGTGGGGGTGACGCAGGTTCGGCGGCAGGCCGTCTTGCGGAGAACAACGAATCATCAAACGTGGAAACGCTTCAGAATGGACCAACAGGTAGTGCAGAACGGGTGCGACTCAGTCGCGCCGCTCGATCCACTGGTAGATGAGCACCAGCACAAAGACAACGGCGATCCAGATCGTCGACAGCGCGTTCACTTCCGGCGTCACAATGCGCCGCAGCAGGCCGTAGACGTAGATCGGCAGCGTGGTGGAGCCCGGCCCGCTGGTGAAAAAGGTGATGATGAAATCGTCGAGCGAGAGTGTAAAGGCAAGCATGGCGCCGGCCAAAACGCCGGGGGCGATGATTGGCAGTGTGACGCGGCGGAAGGTAGTCCACTCGTTGGCGCCCAGATCGCGCGCTGCCTCCTCCACCGCCGGGTCGAAGCCCACCAGGCGCGCGCGCACGGTGAGGATGACAAAGGGCAGCGTAAAGGCCACGTGCGAGACGATGATCGTGCCCATGCCCATGGAGAGACGGTTGCCCCCCTGCAGGCCGAGCGCACTGTTGATCCAGCCGAAGACCGCGCTGAAGAAGACGAGGATGCCGATGCCCATCACGATCTCGGGCGTCACAATCGGCGTGTAGATCGCGCCTTCGCTCACCCGCTTGCCCCAAAAGCTGTGGCGCTGCAACGCAATCGCCCCCATCGTGCCCAGGATAGTCGAGACAAGCGTCGTCACCGAGGCGATCACCAGCGTGTTGCGCGCCGCCTCCAGCACGTCGTCGTTGCGCAGCAGTTGGCAGTACCAGTAGAAGGGGCCGCACGGGCCCTTGTTGACAAAGCCTTCGAAGACGATGTTCGTCTTCGACTCGTTGAACGAGAAGAGGATGAGGATAACGATGGGGAAGTAGAGGAAGAGGTAGACGAGAAGCGCCGCCGTCGTCGTCAACCGGGTGTTCCCCGAGCCGCTGCGCGAGATCATCCGCCCCGAATCTCCTCTCCAAAGCCGAAGCGTCGGGTGTAGTAGAGCGTAAAGACCAGCGTGAGCAGCATCAGGATGATCGACGCCGCCGAGCCAAAGGGCGGGTTGCGCGCATCCAGGAACTGGCGCTGGATCAGGTTGCCCACCAGAATCACCTGGCGGCCGCCCAGGATGTCGGAGACCACGAAGGTGCCGATGACGGGGATGAAGACGAGAATGGTGCCCGCCGTCATGCCGGGCAGCGAGAGCGGCAGCGTGACGCGCAGGAAGGTGCGCCAGCCTCCCGCCCCCAGATCCGCCGCCGCCTCGTAGAGCACCGGCTCGATCTTCTCGAGCGAGGTGTAGATGGGCAGGATCATGAAGGGCAGAAACTCGTAGAGCATGCCCACCAGCACCGCCCCCTGCGACGGGTAGAAGTCGATCGGCGCGTAATCAAAGCCCAGCAGCCCGGCCGCCCAGCCGATCACATTGTTGAGCACGCCCTGGCTGCGCAGGATCATCACCCAGGCATAGATGCGGATGATGAAGTTCGTCCAGAGCGGCACGAGCACAAGGAAGAGATAGGTGCTGCGCCGCTTGGCCGGCGCACGGGCGATGAAGTAGGCCAGCGGGTAGGCGAGCAGGATGACGAGGATCGTCGTCTGGAAGGCCAGCAGCAGCGAGCGACCCATGATGCGCAGGTAGAGCGGGTCGAAGCCTTCGCCCGTAATCCCCAGCAGGCGGGCGTAGTTTTCAAGCGTGAAGGTATAGATGACGTTGCCGTCGGCGTCGCGCTGGCCAAAGCTGGTGATGATCGTCAACCCAAGGGGAATGATCAGCAGCAGCACCATCCAGAGCAGCGTAGGGCTGACGAGCAGAAAGCCCTGCAGGCCGGCGCGTGCGCGCAGCCTGTCGCCCCACGATTCCTTGGCGCTTGGTGCGGGTTGCAGCTGGGTTTCGACCGCCATGCGGGCAAGTCCTTGTCGGCTGGATATTGTGCGGCTGCTGCGCTTGTGCCGGCGCTTGTACTGGAGAGATGGGCGCGGCTACTTGGCGAGCACGCGCGCGGCGTCGGGTGCAAAGGTCACCGTCACGCGTTCGCCCTCCTGCGCGTGCTGGGGACTGCCGGCGGCGCTGTTCTGGCGGCGCACGCGCACATGCTGGCCCACGCCCAGGTCCACGTCGTAGTGGGTGTCGGTGCCGATATAGACCACGCTGGCCACCGCGCCTGTAAAGCGATTCTCGGCGGCCGTCTGCGCGCCGCCGTTGCTCTGCAGGTGGAGCTTCTCCGGGCGCACGGCGACGCTCACCGCTGCGCCCGCAGCAACGGGCTCGGCGGCCGCTGCGCGCAGCGTAACGCCGTTCTCCAGGCGCACGGCCACCACCTCGCCGCTCGCTGCGGCGCCTGCCTCGATCACGCTGCCCTGCAGAAAGTTGGTCTCGCCGATAAAGTCGGCCACAAAGCGGCAGTTGGGGCGCTCGTAGATCTCCTCGGGCTCGCCCACCTGCAGCACATCGCCCTGCGACATCACGGCGATGCGGTCGCTCATGGTGAGCGCCTCTTCCTGGTCGTGCGTCACAAAGACAAAGGTAATGCCCACCTCGCGCTGCAGCTTCTTCAGCTCGAGCTGCATCTCCTTGCGCAGCTTCTGGTCGAGCGCGCCCAGCGGCTCATCGAGCAGCAGCACCTCGGGGCGCTTGACAAGGGCACGCGCCAGTGCCACGCGCTGCTGCTGCCCGCCCGAAAGCTGCTTGGGCTTGCGCGCCTCCAGCCCGGGCAGACGCACCATCGCCAGCGCCTCCTTGACGCGTGCGCCGATCTGCTCCCTGGGCACGCCGTCCATCTGCAGGCCAAAGGCTACGTTTTCGCCAATCGTCAGGTGGGGAAAGAGCGCGTAGCTCTGGAAGACGGTGTTCACGGGGCGCTTGAAGGGTGGCGTGCGCCCCATGGGCCGGCCATGAATCACCACCTCGCCGTGCGTGGGCAGCTCGAAGCCGGCGATCATGCGCAGCGAGGTCGTCTTGCCGCAGCCGCTGGGGCCAAGCATGGAGAAGAACTCGCCGTCGCGGATGCGCATGGTGACGTTGCGCACGGCGGTAAAGGTGCCGCCTGCCGGGTCGGGGAACTCCTTGGTCACGTCGACCAACTCGACGGCGAATTCAGGTTGTGGCATGGGGGTGCAGCTCCGGCGTGGGATGGTGGCGCGGCGGCATCGAGCGGAGCGATGCGCCGGTCGCTAGTGTAGCATGCGCGCCCCATCGCGCAAACCACTACAGAAACAACGAAAAGCAAGACAGTACACGGAAACGACGGAAACAACGGGAAAAAGCAACAGCGGGAAAGCGAGGTTGCGGGTCACGCATCCCTGCGCCGGTGCGTCTTTCTCCGCAGTTTCCGTCGTTTCCGTGTACTATCTTGCTTTGCCTTGCGTCAAGGCAGTGAGGATGCGGGAGAAGAGGGTCTCCCAGGGGCGGGCGGGCAGCGCCAGGACGCCCAGACGCTCGGACTCCTGGCGCAGCCACTGGCTGTAGAGGCGGCTCACCTGGGCGCGGGCGCGCTGCGGCCCGCGCGCGGGCTCGCGCGCCAAAAAGTTGGCCACCAACTGCTCCTCGTCCTCTTCGATCAGGAAGAGACCAAGCACGCGCCCGTTGTTCTCCTGCTCGCCATAAGCCGCCCGCGCCGCCAGCGCCGGCAGCAGAAAGTCGCCCTCCAGCAGCACAGGACAGTCCGTCTCCAGGTGGTTGGCGATCACCGCCTCCAGCCCTGGCGCCATCGCCTCGCCCACGCGCAGCCCCTGCGCGAAGATCTCGGCGGCCGAAAGCGCATAGGGGTTGGGATGCGTCTTCCAGAAGTGGAGCGCCGGCTGCTGCTCGGGCGTGGTCATCGTCTCGAGCAGCACCTGAAAGTCATCGACCTCGGTGATGCCGATGCCGAAATGGCGCGCCAGCCGGTAGCTCACCGCCGTCTTGCCCACGCCCGAAGCGCCACCCAGCAGCAGCACCTCCCACGCCCGGGCCGGGAACAGATCAGCGCCCATTCACAACCTCCCCATCACTGGCGTCAAGCGCCGGCCTCAAACACTGGCCTCGTACGCCTGGCGCAGGTAGCCCAGAAACTCGTCGTCCACCTCGTCAAGCGAGGTCAGCGTCACCAGATGGGTAAAGCCGCCGCCGCCGACCTTGCTGCTGGACTGGAAGCGCCCCTCGAATGGACGCTGCCTGAACTTGAAGGCGACGCCCACGCCCGCCTTGCCCACCGGCCCCACGGCTACAAAGTGGCTCTTGCGGCTCCACACCACGTAATTGCCGCGCACCAGTGGCTCCCTCACTTCGGGGCCAAGCGCCTCGATCGCCTGCACCACGCGGTCGAAGATGGGGCGCAGGTGGGCCTTGGCGCCGCCGTAATGGGTGCCCACGTCGCCGCGCACCTCGGCATCGGCCACCTGCTTGTAGCGCACGGCCGACCAGGTGTCGTCGACGCTAATCTGGCGTACGCTCTGCCAGCCGTCGGCATTGATCGGCGCCCAGCCCACGTCGCGCGTCAGGTCGCTCTTCACGCCCGAACTCTTTTTGGGATACATCACCCAGAGCATCGACGCCGGCCCCAGCACCGGTTTGGCGGCGGTATAGAGCGTGGCCAGCTCGGCGCTGTTGGCGGCGAAGAAGAGCACGGCATCCGCCGCGCCGTCCGCCCCGGCCGCCGGCGCATCCCTCAGCCCATCCCCCAGCACTGCGCGCAGTGGCTCCTCAACCCCTGCGTGGTCGTTCAGCAGCACCACCTGCATCCCCGCCTTCAAATTCAGCCGCTTCGCCAAATCATCCACGTGCGAGCCCCTCTCCATCTCTCCTGGTTCTCCGCTCGACGTCCCTCGATCTTCGATCGCCTCTTCTCTCGATTCTCGCTTCTCGATTCTCGATTGCATTTACCCTGTCTGCGGCATGCGTCGCTCCAGCCAGCGCACAAAGAGCGTCAGCGCAATCGTCATCACCAGGTAGAGGAAGGCGACCACGTTGTAGGTTTCGAAGAACATGAAGGTGCTGGCGGCGTAGACCTTGCCCATCTGCGTAATGTCCTGCACGCCCAGCACCGAAACGAGCGACGAATCCTTGAGCATGGCAATAAAGTCGTTGCCCAGCGGTGGCAGCACGCGCCGCACGGCCTGCGGCAGCACCACCAGGCGCATGGCCTGCCAGCGCGACATGCCCAGGCTCAGCGCCGCCTCGCGCTGCCCGCGTTCGATGCTCTCGATGCCGGCGCGGAAGATCTCGCTGATGAAGGCGCTGTAGGCGATGATCAGCGCGAGGATCGAGCGGGGCGTGAAGCCCAGCGCGCGCATGTTGAACTCCTGCAGCGGCTGCCCCACCACCGCCAGCCCGGCGCTGCTGAGCTGGACGCCAATCCAGTTAACGCCTGACACCACCTGCGGCGCGCCCACAAACGCAATGTAGTAGAGCAGCACCAGCATCGGCACGCCGCGCAAAATCTCGACGTAAAAGGTGCTTGCCTCGTAGAGGAAGCGGTTCTTCGAGATGCGCATGAGGCCGATCAGCAGCCCCAGCAGGATCGCGCCCACAAACGAGATCAGCGTCACATAGACCGTCGTCCAGATGCCCTGCGAGACGGCGCGGAAGATGACGTTGTAGTCGGCGTCGTTGACGATCGCCCAAAGCAGTACGATGCCCAGCAGCACGGCGGTAAGCAGCCACCAGGGCACGCGGTCGAGTGCAGAAAAGACGCCGGGACGGCGCGGTGGAGCGGTGGGCGAGAGAGCAACCATGGTGCACCTGGCCTTTGCAGCGTGGCCGACGGCGACAAGATCGGCCGGCGCATCAAAACGTGCGCCGCTCCCGCCATGCAGGGCGAGGGCGGCGCACGCGTTCTTGTGCGGCTACAACGTTGCGGCGCTGGTGGATTCAGTCCATCGACTGTTTCCCCAGCGAGAGACGGTTACGGCCGGCGCCTTACTGGGCGGTGGGGTCGTACTCGAAGAACCACTTGCGGTCTAGCGCCTCGAAGGTGCCGTCGGCGCGCAGGGCGACGATGGCGGCGTTGAAGGGCTCCACCAGGTCGCTGCCGGGTGTAAAGATAAAGCCGAAGTCTTCGCTCTTGATCGGGTCGCCCACGATCTTGAGCGCGTCGGGGTTGGCGCCGATGTAGCCTGCGCCCGCCACGCCGTCGACCACCACCATGTCAACGTCGCCTGCGATCAGCGCCGCCACGCTGGCGCCAAAGTTCTCGAAGCTGATGATGCGCGGGTTGGCCTCGTCGCCGTCGAGGATGTCGTAGACGGCGGTGTAGAAGCCGCTGGTGCCCGTCTGCGAACCGACCAGCAGCTCGGGGTCGGCGGCAAAGCTGGGGCCGTCGGTAAAGCGCTCTTCGTCGGCGCGCACCAGCATAAACTGCTGCGAGGCGATGTAGGGAGCGCTGAAGTCGACCTGCTCGGCGCGCTCTTCGGTGATCGTAATGCCGTCCATACCGATATCGAACTGCCCCTCGCGCACGGCGGTGATCATGGCGTCCCACGAGGTGTTGTTGAAGACCACGGTGCAGTTGAGCGCGGCGCAGATGGCGTTCATGGCGTCGTACTCCCAGCCCACCGCCTCGCCGGTGGCCGGCTCGATGAACTGGAAGGGGGTGTAGTCGTTGGCCATCGCGGCCTGGACTTCGCGCCCGCCCAGGTCGGGCAGTTCGCTCGCCGCCGGCGCGTCGGAGACTGGAACCTCAACAACCGGCTCCTCGGCCGCAGGCGCTTCGGCGGCGGGGGCAACGGGCGCCACGCAGGCAGCCAGCGCGGCCACCAGCATCAGCAGCGAAAGCAGGCGCAGCAGGTTTGTCGATAAACGGGACATGGTAGGCTCCGTCAAGTAGGGCGGCCCGCAGGCCACAGGTGGATGCGGTGGGTGCGGCGTATGGACTTGTGCCCGCGCGCGGCGGCAGGGCGACGCGGGTCAAAGCATGGAGAGAGCGGCAGGTCGATTCTACATCGCCCTGCCAGAGGAAGGCAAGGAGTGGCGCAGAAGGCGGGCATCGGGACAAGGCAGCGGCCCCGGCTGCGCAGGGAACGATCCGCGCCGCAGGCTCCGCGCCCGGCGCTGCGCACGGGACCTCTGTTATAATGGCGGGCAACGCCGCATTCCAGCCGGTCCCCTTCCTCGTCACCGCCAACCCGGCTGCGCTGCACTTCGGGCTGCGCCCCACCTGGCTTTGGCCACTCTCTGCACACCATCGCTCGTTCGTTCCTGCGCCGCCGCAGGTCGCCAACGAGCCGTTCTCTGCGCGCGGATTCCATGTCTGTACAACCAGTAGCGGGCGATTTCGTCCACCTCCACGTCCATACCGAGTATTCGCTGCTCGACGGCCTGGGCCGCTGCAAGGCGCTCGTCGAGGAGGCGCTGAAGCTTGGCCAGACCGCGCTTGCCATTACCGACCACGGCGCCATGGCCGGCGTGATCGAGTTCCACCGCGCCTGCGTCGAAAAAGGCGTCAAGCCACTGCTGGGCATCGAGGCCTACCAGACGATCTGGGGGCGGCCCATGGGCGGCCGCGACGCCCAGCTCGACAAGGAAAATTACCACCTGCTGCTGCTGGCCAAGGACATGACGGGCTACCGCAACCTGCTCAAGCTCGCCTCGCACGCGCAGATGGACGGCTTCTACTACCGCCCGCGCCTGGACCATACACTGCTGGCCGCGCATGCGCAGGGGCTGGTGGCCACCACCGGCTGCCTGGGCGCCGAGGTGCCCCAGCTGCTGATGCAGGGCAAGGATCGCGAGGCCTACGACCGCCTGGGCTGGTGGGTGGAGACCTTTGGCCGCGAAAACTTCTTCATCGAGCTGCAGCAGCACGAAATCCCCGAGCTGACGCCCGTCAACAAGCAACTGGTGGAGTGGACAAGCAAGTTCAACCTGCAGATGGTGGTGACGAACGACGTCCACTACGTGCGCGAGGAGGACGGCGGCCCGCACGATGTGCTGCTCTGCGTGCAGACGGGCGTGCCCATCAGCCAGCAGAACCGCATGCGCATGAGCGACGGCTCCTACTTCCTCAAGAGCCGCGCCCAGATGGAGGAGACCTTCCGCCCCTTCATTGACCTGCCGGCCAGCGCCTTCGACAACACGCTGCGCATCGCCGAAATGTGCAACGTCAACCCCGAAGACCGCTCCTACCACCTGCCCAACCTACCCCTGCCCGCCGGCGAACAGAGCTACGAGAGCTGGCTGCGCCGCCTGACGGAGGCGGGGATCGAACGCCTTTACGGCGCGCGTGCGCAGGAGGAGACCGTGCAGGCGCGCAAGGAGCACGAACTGCGCGTGATCCACGAGATGGGCTTCGACGTCTACTACCTGATCGTGGCCGACCTGTGCGACTTTGCCCGCAGCCGCAACATCTGGTGGAACGTGCGCGGTTCGGGCGCCGGCTCGCTCGTGGCCTACTGCACCGGCATCACCAGCATCGACCCGCTGAAGAACAACCTGATCTTCGAGCGCTTCCTCAACCCCGGCCGCGTGACCATGCCGGACTTCGACCTCGACTACCCCGACGACCAGCGCGAGGAGATGATCCGCTACACGATCGAAAAGTTCGGCAGCGACCAAGTGGCGCAGATCGTCACCTTTGGGCGCATGAAGGCGCGCGCCGCCGTGCGCGACGTCGGCCGCGCCCAGGCGCTCGAACTCTCCAAGGTCGACCAGATCGCCAAGCTCATTCCCGGCATTCCCGGCAAGCCGGTGACGATCAAGGACTGCTTCGACCCCGAGCACGAGTTCCACAGCCCCGAGCTGGTAGAGATGTACCAGCGCGAAGAGTGGGTGCGCAGCCTGATCGACACCTCGCAGCAGCTCGAAGGGGTGGCGCGCCACTCGGGCATCCACGCCGCCGCCGTGATTGTGGCCGACCGCGAGCTCAGCCACTATACGCCGCTCATGCGCCCCACCAAGGGCAGCATCACGCAGGCCATCACCCAGTTCGAATTCCCCATCCTCGAATCGATCGGCTTGCTCAAGGTCGACTTCCTGGGGCTGAGCACGCTCTCCGTCATGCGCGAGGCGGCGCGCCTGATCCGCGAGCGCCACGGCGTGGACTACACGCTCGCCACCATCCCCTACGAGGGCGAAGAGGCGAGCGAGGCCTTCCGCCTGCTCTCCAGCGGCGAAGTGAGCGGCGTCTTTCAGGTGGAGAGCGCGGGCATGCGCTCGGTGCTCACCGAGATGAAGCCCACCAGCTTCGAGCACATCGTGGCCACGATCTCGCTCTATCGCCCCGGGCCGATGGAGTACATCCCCAAGTTCATCCGCTGCATGCACGGCAAGGAGCAGATCGAGTACGACCACCCGCTGCTCGAGCCGATCCTGGCCGAGACCTACGGCATCATCGTCTACCAGGAGCAGATCATCCAGATTCTGAGCGCCCTGGCCGGCTACTCGCCGGGCGAGGCCGACCTGGTGCGCCGCGCGATCGGCAAGAAGAAAGAGTACGAGATCGCCAAGCAGAAGTCGCTCTTCGTGGCCGGCTGCGTCACAAACGGCATCGCCGAAGAGACGGCCGAGATGATTTACGAAGACATCGCCTTCTTCGCCAGGTATGGATTCAACAAGAGCCATGCGGCCGACTACGCCGTCATTACCGTTCAGACTGCCTGGCTGAAGGCGCACTACCCCGTCGAGTTTATGGCGGCGCAGCTGCTGGTGGAGCGCGACAAGACCGAGAAGGTTGTCAACTTCGTCAGCGAGTGCCGGCGCATGGGCATCGATGTGCTGCCGCCCGACATCAACTACAGCGGGCTGGACTTCGAGATTCAGCTGCGCCCGGCCGACACCGCCTCGCTGGCCCACGGCGACGCCGCCTCCGGCTACCCCTTCCCCGTGCCCGAAGGCAGCGCCATCCGCTTTGGCATGGCGGCGATCAAGAACGTGGGCGAGCACCCCGTGCAGTTGATCCTGGACGCGCGCGCCGAGGGCGGCCCCTTCGCCACGCTCGAGGAGCTCTGCGACCGCGTCAACCTGCAGCGCGTCGGCAAGCGCCCGCTCGAATGCCTGGTCAAGGCCGGCGCCCTCGATCGCTTCGGCAAGCGCAGCCAGCTCCTCGCCGCCATCGACCAGATGGTGAGCCAGTCCAAGGCCGTCTTTGACGCACGTGAGAGCGGCCAGCTTTCGATCTTCGACCTGCTGGGCGGCGGCAGCCAGGCGCACGTAGCGCCCGTGGTGCTGACCGAGATGGAGGAGGTGACCGGGCGCGAGAAGCTGCAGTGGGAGAAGGAGTTGCTCGGCGTCTACACCATGAGCCACCCGTTGCAGAACATGGACGCCGAGCTGCGCCGCATCACCACCTGCACCTGCGTCGAGCTGGACGAGCGCTACGACGGGCGCGGCGTCACCCTGGCCGGGCTGGTGACCAGCGTGCGCGTGATCAACACCAAGAAGGGCGACCAGATGGCCTTTGTCCAGCTGGAAGACCTGAGCGGCGGCGTCGAGGTCACCATCTTCCCCCGCGTCTATGCCGAATACCGCGCCAAGCTGGTGGTGGACGAACTGGTGCTGGTGCGCGGCACGGCGCAGACGCGCAACAACGCCACCAGCGTGCTGGCCGACTCGATCTACACCCACTTCGACCGCTTCTTTGCCGCCGAAGACGAGCACGCGCAGCCCAAGCTGCTTGCTGTTGCACCCTATGTGAACGGTGTGGCCGCCGCCATGGAGGACGAGAGCGACGCGGACGAGGCGCAGGAGGAGCGCGAAGCAAGCGAGGCGGATGGCTACACGCGCCCGCTGCGCGTGGAGCCGGCAGTGGCCATCCTCAGCGAGGAGGCCCTGGCCTACGCCGACCAGTGGGCGGGCGGCGCCCAGGAGCCGCGCCACGGGGCAGCCGCCAACGAGCCGCCGCCGTGGGCCACCGGCGGTGCCTGGCCCGACGATGCCAATCTGCTCTCGGCGCCGCCCGCGCCTGCAAAGGGCGCGCCAACGGTGGCGCCGAAAGCTGCACCCAAGGCCGCGCCTGCGCCGAACCCTGCACCGAACCCTGCACCCGTGGCTAAGGTGAACGGCGTGAGCGCCCAGAGCAAAGCCCCGGCCGCAGCGCAGCGCGCCACCGTGCGCGCCGGCGTGGCGGACGACAAGCCCGAGCACATCGGCCGCGGCCTGCCGCCCGAACCCCCCGAACGCACGCCGCTGCCTGCGCCGTTCGCGCCACCCGCCGCGCCGCAACCTGTGGAGAGCACGCCACCTGCCGCACTGCCGCCGGTCACACCGCCGCCGGTCACACCGCCACCTGCGCCGCCGGTAGAGCCGCCGGCGCCCCGCCCGCGCGCAAACAGCGGGCGCGCGCTCTACATCAACTTCCGCCGCACGGGCGACGGCGAGCGGGATAAGTTCCGCCTCAAGCAGATCTACGACCTGGTGCGCGACCCCAAGGGGCGCGACCGTTTCTTTGTGCGTATCATCGAGAACGGCCACACCGCCGAACTCTCCTTCCCCAACGACCCCTGCACCATCTCGGATCGGCTGCTCAACGACCTGCGCAAGCACTACAAGCTCGACGTCACCGTCGAGTAGCATCCTAAAGTGATACCACGATGGGAACTGCATTGTGTAGACGCTGAGCGAGCAGCCGGTCAGCGTGGGCTTGCAGGCGGGTGCGGCAGCGGCGTTTGACTTC